>Ga0209979_1000125_pt1 | contig 127269 bp, 104 predicted proteins | sample AnhtaG_FD_183114 | JGI IMG/M metagenome (GOLD analysis project Ga0209979, IMG submission 183114) | Deep subsurface microbial communities from Anholt, Denmark to uncover new lineages of life (NeLLi) - Anholt_01485 metaG (SPAdes) (version 2) | ecosystem: Environmental > Aquatic > Marine >...
CACCAGCATAGCTGCTCTGCCTCCGCTTGTCTCCCCCTGCGGAGTATCCTCTCTCCAACCCCCTATCCCACCGTCACGCCGCCATCCCCGCCCCAGATACCCCCCGAAACTGTCGAAGACCCGCTGATGCGTCTGCTGAGCGTCGTTGGGGTGATAGCCCTTCCTGATTCCGTAACAAAAAACCTGTCTACGATCGTGTGAGGGCGTACCTCACGGGCATACTGCGAGAGCACCTTGGCAAGCTCCTGGCTAAGCCCGAGAAGCCGTTGCTTCCCACCCTTCCCGCAGCGCACCAGGAGAGTCCGTCGATTTAGATCGACGTCCTTCACGGTAAGCTCACAAAGCTCCTTTGAGCGAAGCCCGGTACCAATCAGGGTCTTGACCAAGGCAAAGTTGGTCCGTTTCTCGGTCGGGGTGTTGCCGGTCGTGGTCCAGATCGCCGTAATGAAGCGATGGATCTGGTCCGGTTCCAGAACCGTCCGCCTGGGCTGCCCGTATCTCCTTGGTCTGAGGGTCTTGAGCTGGTTGTAGATTTCCGGGGGAACAAGGTTTCGGCTGATGACGTACCTGGCGAACGAGCAGACCGCGGAAAAGACGTTGTACCGGTTGGCGAAACCAGAGATGGGCATCCCTTCCAGAGCCAGGGAGAGAGTCTGCCTGGCAACCGCTTGCTCCAAAGTAACAGCGCCGCCGATCAGTCGAAGGTATGTTCGGAAATCCCGTTGGTAATCCCTTACGGTCGTTGGAGCCAAAGCCCTGGGTCCGTGGGCAAGGTGATTCTGCCATTCGGCGATCAGCGGGAAGAGGGGAAGTGAGGTGTCCTGAGATTGGACATACTGTTGCTTCCAGCGGAGGTAAGCGGCAAGCGGAACCTGGTAGGTGTTCCCCACCCGAATCGAAGGAAGGGTGCCGTTCTGAATCCAACGAAGGATGGTGGTGCGCCCCTTACCCAGGTCTTCGGCTACTTGATTCGTCGAAAGGGTCTCGATCGTTCGGCTCATGGCTCTCCAGGCGAAGGAAAATCGCCGGACCAGAGTACCGTTCGTTCGCCGAAATGTGAACCCTTGGGTCTGAAAGCCTTTTGTAGTGCCGATTTAGTCTGTGTGGGTCGAGGCGGAAACCATTCTCACCATTTGCACCGATTTACGAACAAGGTGTTGACATAAAAACGTGGGACCGTCATGGATCGGTCACAGTTGGGGCGGCGGTTCGAGATCGGCTAGTTGACTAGGTGATGGCGGCAAAAAAGGCACCAACCCCGAGCTGGCAATACGCCGAAATGCTACGGGGGGTGCCAGAGCCGGATGAGGGATTCGAACCCTCGACCTTTCGATTACGAATCGAATGCACTACCTCTGTGCTAATCCGGCAATCGGGGTTCAGTGTAGCAGAGCGCAAGGGGCGTGTAAAGCACCGGGAGCCATTTTCCAGGAAGCAAGCGAGCAGAAGGTTTCGGGAGATCGGGATCGATCTGACGTGTCGATTTCGCGAAACGAATGAAACGAAGGGTGCGGGAGATGGTTCTACGTAGAAGGAAGGGACTATCTGAGAGCTATGGTTCAGGGCGTCGCCTGATTGCACGGGATCCAGCGGGGCACCTTGACCGCCTTGAGCATTGCTGGGGAAGAATCCGTGATGAAGAGATCGACCTCCTGAGCCTTCGCACAAATGGAGTTCGATTGGCCCGTCCACTCAGGCAAGAGCACGTATCTCGGGAAGTCGCCTTTCACGACAAATTCCTCGATATTGATATTGGATGGGACGTCCTTGAAGGAAGACCGGTCTTGAACTGGAGTGCCAGGAGCTAGATTGATATCCGAGATCCATTTTGCCGCCAGTTTCTGCGCGTATGGGTAAACATCATTGGTACTGGCAGGCGTGAGCGGATTGGTTACACCTGGAAATGCGAGGGCAATCAAACTTGGGGGCGGAGCAGTACCTGAGTCGGCGATGACCTGAAACGGGAAGCTGTAGTTCGAGCCTGTGCCTGTGACGAGTTCAAGCTGATAGGCCTGGACGCTGCAGGGCTCGGTCTGATTCCAGGCGGGTAACGAGTCGGTGGCAATCCTGAAGGAGTAGTGGTCTCCGCTCCAAGAGAGCGGCTTGGTTACCCCGGAGTCTACCCGCTTCACCCGGAAAGCAGCAACGTTCTCCGAACTCACTCGGTCAACTTGGATTGCATCTCCAAGGTGGACATAGTCGGAACCGTTGAAGAGGAAGGACGGCGTGCTCTTGGGACCGCACGCCGCACAAAGAAACGATGATCCGAGCGCAATCCAAACCCTAACCGGAAGATTCACAGGTTTTCCTTCTCTGCTCGCTTCTTGTATGCCGACCAGCCTTCAGCTGTGAACTCGAACCTGGAGATTTGCCGACCGTCCGTGGCAAACACAGTAATGATGTGATTGATCTTCTTTCCCTTCAATCCTCTTGTCCACGGACTAAAGGTTCCCCTAGTGACTGTAACCCAGACTGGGACGTTATCAAAGTCAAGAGTTGCTCCATGAACACACTTTCGGATCTGGTTCAGGTGGTTGTGATCGGTTAACTTGACATCCTCAAGTACTGGGCCTTCAACGGATGCGATCTTGTACCCTTGAGGCTTCGTGATCGACATCGACCAAGACCTCGCGTACCCGAGCGCGATGGTCCGAATGCTCGCTTCCGAAAGAACGGATTGAGTACGAATTGGGTTCGTAAAGTTGTGTGCAGAACCGTTGCGATCCATCAGCCTAAGGTTCACGGGTACTCTAGCCTGCACTGCCTCAGCAGTATTAGTTCCCTTTTGCGGGCTTGTTACGGTTTCCGGCGTAATGGTAGCGGAGCAGGCAACAACTCCAAACGACGCGATACCAATGATCATGTGGGGAATCTTGGAAAGAAACTTGTCCATCTCGAGATTGGCTCCTCTTCAAATGACGCCGCGAATCCTGGCTAGGCTATCGCTTAGCTTGGATTGTTTGAGTTGTGAATGTTTGCGAACGGCCAACTCCGAAGGCCAATGAAATTGTAACTGTAGTGATTTTGAATGTCGTTGTGCACGCCGCCGCTTAGCGGGGTTGTGGGATAATTCCACCCACTGTTCTGGTAGTTGAAGAACTGTTGTACATAGATGTCATGAACCGTGTTGTTTTGCGCATCTGAGAACCACATGGAGTCGGTTGTGGCCTCAAGCCCAACGGTTCCATAGGTGTAACCGGGCGTGTTGGTGTAGCTCCAAGTCCATGTTGTGGGTTGGTTGAAATCGAAGGTGTAGTAGACGTAGTTTCCAGCGCCTTGTTGGATTGAATACCAGTGAGACTGCCCAATCGAAGGATGTACTCCGGTATTCCAAACTTCTCCCGATGTTGAGTTGGAGAGACCTATGTAAATATCGGTTGCTCCTCCGTCCCCGTTGCATCCATAGGCCCAACAAGCAACTCCGCGGCGGAATCCCATCTCGCTGTATGGAATGGCTCCTGTGGAGTTCCCAGATGCCCAAATCGAGACATTTGAGGTGTCAGTGCCTGGTGGAATTCCGTCCCACCAAGGAATATTGATATTGAAGGTATCAATCTGTGCGGCCCATGCCAAGATAGGGCTTGAGTGATCGGCTGAAGAGTAGTTCTCCCCCTCTGCGTAAACTGGCCACCACCAGAGGGCCTTGGCTGGTTTGGCGAGAGATAACACGACTAGGCAGACCACGCTACCCAGCAGGAGGTTACGCGTCTTCTTTCCTGTCATTTTGCCTCCAAAGTTCCTTCGTGCGACTTGTGTACAGAAGAGCTGATGTTGAGCTCGACACCGCCAGCTTTGCGATGCTTTCTTCAATGGCAATGGATGCGGCAATGGCGCTTCTGGCGATTGACCGTTTCTTTGTCGGTAGTGTATCCTATGCTTGCTCCTTATGGGAAGGTGAGAAATGGGTGATCTGTTTGAAGGAGACGGCTCGGGTTGATCGGGTCTGGTCGGTGACCGGTTCCTTTCGGCTGGCCATCGCCCTGCAAGATCGAATCAACGAGCGGCAGTCCATCTCCGAGGTGGCTGGTTTCCTGTGCGAACTGCTCCCGGGATTGTTCAACGCAGAAGCGGTCTCGATCGAGCTGCCAAGCCAGCTGTTGCCGAGCGTTTTTCATGGTCCCGGGGACTTTGATCTGGAAGGTCTGACGGCTCGACGGCTTCTCGAGCGTCGGTTTGAAGCCCCCCTTGGGCCTGGTGGCACGTTCACCATCCGGCTTTGGCTTCCCGAGAAGCACACTGGTCTGGCGCCTTCGGACCTGGCAGTGATGGACCAGATCACAGGTTGCTTTGGTCGTCGGCTGGAGGCAGCCCTTTCGGACAAAGCCGTCCTGGACTGTCTGACCCGCTCGGAGCTGAACGTGGTCAAGCTCGCCAATCTCCCGACCGATGAGATGCTTGCACGCCTCGGGGTCAGCTACGATACCCTTCGGACTCACCTCCGGCACGTCTACCAGAAGCTTGGGGTCCGCAACCGCAGAGCGGTTGTCCAGATTGCCGGGAAGGCTGGCATTCAGTATAGCGACTTCTAATTCTCTCCCTGCTTCCCTTCCATCCACTTTCATACTTCCATTCCCTTCGCCGTTGTTCGATCGGAGGGGGGTGAATGGACATGTGTGGGATCGCTAGGGAGTTTGAGGCTATCGGGTACACTGTAAGTCCGCCATACGGCGGGTTCCTGGCCAGGTTGCATGGCAGGAAACGCAAACAGCATCTTGTTCTTCGGGCGGCTTCCGACAACCTCTGGCTTGACTGTGTCTTAATACTCAGACGGCAGCGTCTTGTCCGAAAATATGGACAGTGGTAGGATGTCGAGATATGCGGACAGAGGGTCAGGTTTCGAAATCACGCCCCTTTCGGGTCCACGGCGCCCGTGATTTTGGCGCGGCCGTGAAACACTTCCGGTCCCGTGCGGGCCTCACTCAGGCGGATCTCGCGGCCAGAGCGGGTATCCACCGGGCCTACTTGTCTGAACTAGAGGGCGGGCGCACTACCGAAGCCCTGGAACGCCTCATGACCCTTTTCCGGGAGCTTGGCGTGCGGGTCACCCTCGCCCCGGAAGCGTGGTGATGGCCAGGCAAGAAAGACTCTCGGTTTGGATGTATGGCCGGCACGTCGCTACCCTCACGAGGGCGCGCGATCGCCTGAGCCTCGCCTACACCGAGGAGGCCCAGGACACCTACGACGTCAACACCCCTCTGCTGTCCATCTCGCTTCCCGTCGGCCCTCAAGCTTTCCCTCACGATCGGGCCCGCCCTTTCTTCGAGGGACTTCTTCCCGAAGGCGAGACTCGGCGCGTGCTGGCCTACGACTTCCGCCTCCAAGAGGACGATATCTTCGGTCTTCTAGGCGTCCTTGGCCGTGACTGTGCCGGCGCCCTCATCATCCTGCCGGAGGGCGAGGCGCCTCCCGATCCGCGGGCCTGTGCCCCCACCTCGATCACTCAGCAAGAGGTCGTCGCCCGCTTGCGCCGACTCAGCATCGAGCCCCTTGGGGTCGATGAGATGGTGAGGGTCTCCCTCGCCGGCGTCCAGCAGAAGATGGTTCTGAGCCGCCTTCCGGCGGCCGTGACCGCGGCGGCTGGTGACGTGCCAACGGTCCCTCCGGAGCTCGTCGAGCTCGTGACCGCTCGTGTGGTCGACTTCGCTGCTGGTCGGCCGACCAGGCAAGCGATCTAAATGCTCATGGAGGATTGGCGATTGAAGGCAGTCCCGGTTGCGTTGGCGGCCTTTTGTGTCTCGATGTGGTCGTCTGCGACGCCCCCGATGGCCTTGGCCGCGGAGTCAGCGAGTTCTGAGTTCAAGGATTCCAGCACGCGGGTCTTCGTGAAGGACCCTGCCGTGGCGGAGCATCTAGGCGGAGAGTTGCTATTTGGTGCCAGGGCGGCCCACCATTATCTGGAGATCGGGAGCGATGGCTCCACTCGCTCGCTGCCTAGCGATATGGGGGTCTTCGACTCGCAAAGCACAGTTGGTAGCTATTTCGTGATGGGCCTTTGGGCGCTTTGTGCGGGGGCGCTGCTCTATCAGCTCTCCACGCCACAGGGGATCAACGGCAACCAGAATGGCCTGGTCGGCCTCATAACTGCTTCCTTGGGGGTGACCTGGGTGCATTGGCGCTGGGAGAACGAGGTGGTGGCCCCCGTCTACCGCAACTTGACCATCAAGCTGAACCGAGGCGAGCAACGGACCGAGCCGCATCGCTGAAGGATCACGCTCCGGGTGCCGGCGATCGCCCTCAACGAAGGCGACATGCAGATCACCGGCGAGAAATAAGTCCTCGGCCACTCCCCACGACTCCACACCGACCCGGCGGGAAGGCCCATGCCTTCCCGCCGGGTCGTTCTCCCCGCACGCTGGCGGTTTACTTCACCGTTCCCGGGTGCGCTGAGCCTTCTCGGCTCGCTCAGCCGGCAGGAAGGTCGCCGCCAGCCGCTGCTTACCCGTGCGAAGCCCGTACAGGGCCGAGCCCATGGTGATCAACCCGGCGCCGTCGAGGATGGCGTAGACGCCGATCAGCCATGCGACCGCCAGGGCCCCGGCTTCCGGCCGCGTGATCATCAGCGCGCCGAACAGGATCGACACGGACCCGCTGACGCCCAGGCCCCCGGCGCCCGGCATGCCGCGCTGCTGGATGGCCGAGATGAGCTTGCCCAGGCCGGTGACGACGGCAAAGGCGGCGACGAAGCCCAAGAGGGCGACCGTCGTCATGCGGGGGTAGGTGAAGGCGATCACGCCGGCGGCAAGGCCCGCGACACCGACCAGTAGCTGAAAAAACCAGGGCATGACGGTCGAGTCGGCGTTGAACAGACCGGCGATCGCCACCACCCCGGCCACGATGGCATACACGCCGAACAGGACAGTCATGGTCGCCAGGCTCAGGCTGGGCCAGACGATGGCCAGGATGCCGAAGATGGCCGCCGCGACGCCGCTGAGCATGGGGACCCACCAAAACCGGTCAACGCTTTGCATCGTGCCCTCCTTCCCCGTCGATGGGGTTGGGCCGAGTATAGTGAGCCGCTCTCGTGCGCGCCAGCATGCGGACAGCGGTATCGTTGACGTGTCACGGTCGATCCGGGGCGAAGGGCTGGAAAGCCCCCTTTTTCTTAAGGTAAATTTCATCTTTCGCCCCGGATCTGTCCCGCCGGTGTCACGGGGGCGCCCCATAACCCCTATGTAAGGTTCGTCGCCAAGGTTCCCCCGGTCCAGTCGTCCATCCAGGAATCCCCCCCCCCTCCTGGATGGACGACCACCGACTTGGCCGAGACCCGGAAGCCGGCATCCCCCCCCCGCCGGATTCCAGTTGGTCGCCCCGGAACGACAGGAAGCCAGCCATCCCCCCCCGGCTGGTTTCCTCGAGTTCCGGGGCGATTCTCCGTTCTGGCCATCCCCGTGCCTGGGACGGGCCTCTTCTGTCATACTGGGGCCATGTGCGGTCGCTTCATCATCGAAGACAACGGTGAGGTGCGAGTCCTGGGGTGGGCCGAGCTCCGGCAGGTCATCACCATGGACCGGATCAAGGACGCCTGGAAGCACATCACCAGCCGCTACAACATCGCCCCCTCGCAGCCGGTCCCGATCATCCGGGTCGAGGCCGGTGCGGCCCGGATCCTCTCGGCTTCCTGGGGCCTGGTGCCCTCGTGGGCCAAGGACCCGAAGGACGGACCACGGCCCATCAACGCCATGGCCGAGACCGTCACGGAGAAGCCGACCTTCCGCTCGGTCTTCAAGCGCCGGCGCTGCCTCGTGCTCGCCTCGGGCTACTACGAGTGGAAGAAGCTCGACGCCAAGCACAAGCAGGCGATATTCATCAAGCTGCCCAAACGCCCTCTGTTCTGCTTCGCCGGGCTGTGGGATCGCTGGGAGGGGAGCGATCGCGTCCTCGAGAGCTGCACGATCTTGACGACGGCCGCGAACGAGCGGCTCGCGACCATCCACCAGCGGATGCCCGTCATCCTCGACCCCGAGCAGTATGCACGCTGGATCGACCCGCAGCTGCAGGATCCGGCCGAGGTCATGGCCATGATCCGCTCCTATCCGGCCGAAGCGTTCGATCTGATCCCGGTGGGGCCGGAGGTCGGAAAGGTATCGAGCGAAGGACCCGAACTGATCAAGCCGTGGCAACCGCCGCCGCCCGTGGCCGAACCGGGACCCGAACAGCTTGGATTGTTCGGCTAGACGTACGTCTCTTTCCGCTGGGTGATTTCGAGGATCTCGGCGGCCGTTTCCTCGATGGCCTTGTTCGTCACGTCGACCACCGGGCAGCGCAGGCGCCGGTAGAGGCCGTTCGCGTACTCGATCTCCTCCTCGATCCGCTCCATGCTCGCGTAGCTCGCGCTCGCGGATAGCCCGAGGTTCGTGAGCCGGGCGCTGCGGATCTCGTGCAGGATCTCGGCGTTCAGGGTCAACCCGATGATCTTCCCCGGGGGCAACTCGAAGAGCTCCTTCGGCGGCGCCACGTTGATCACGAGCGGCACGTTGGAGGCCTTGATGCCCCGATTCTGGGCCAGGTACATGCAGGTGGGGGTCTTGGAGGTGCGCGAGACCCCGATCAGGACGATGTCGGCCAGCACGAGCCCCTTGGGATCCTTGCCGTCGTCGTACTTGATCGCGAAGTCGATCGCATCCATCCGGTTGAAGTACTTTTCATCCCGGAGCTGGAGCAAGCCCGCCTCGAAGCGCGGCTCGGTCTTGAGCACCCCGCTCAGGGTGTCGATCAGGGCGCCGATCAGGTCGACCGAGGGGATGTCGCGCCGCCGGCACTCGCGCTCGAGGATGGCGCGCAGAGAGGGGTCCATGATCGTGTAGGCGATCACGCACCGGCCCTGGGCGGCGAGGGCGACCATGTTCTCCAGCTGCTGCTGGTCGCGGACCCGCGGCAGCCGCGTGATCTTGATGGTCTGCCCCTTGAACTGCAAGGCGGCCGCCTTGGCGACATGCTCGGCGGTCTCGCCGCTCGCGTCCGAGACGGCGTAGACGGTCAGGGTCGGATCGCTGATGACGAGGCCCTCCGGACGGCAAGCGGGTGTGACGATCGCCCAGTATAGCACGCGTCCTCCTGGCTCGCCGTGCCGATGGGCGACCGGTTTGCTATCATGGCGGCCGGGTGCCCGAGGGCTTCTGGGGGATTGCGCGCGCGGCCATGCTCTCTTCGGTCGAGATTGGGCTTCAGGCCTTCAAAGAAAAGCGCTACGGCGAGGCCGTGGCCCTGTTCGAAGAGGTGCGCCGGGTCCAGCCGGACAACCACAAGCTGATCTACCTGCTCGGCCAGGGCTATCAGGCGCTGGGTCGCATGCAGGAGGCCCGGCAGGTCTTCAACTCCCTGCTGCACCAGGCCGAACCGCGGCTCGCCGAGATGGCGAGGCAGGCGATCGCCGCCCTGGGCGATCAGGGTCTCGTGATCGAGACGACCCCCGAGCCCGAACCCCCGCCCGCCCTCTATTGCCCGAAGTGCGGCGAGGAGATCCCCGCCGAGCGCGCCGCAGCCCCCTGGTGCGCCTGCGGCTACGGCAAGAAGGTCGACGGCCAGCGGCTCTACGTGGCCCACCTCTTGGCCTTCGCGCGCACCCACCGGGTCGTCGTCGAGCTCAAGAGCCGGGGGGACCTCTACGCGGTCGGGGTCGACGTGCGCCTCAAGCACATGAGCGACCAGATGACCAAGGTCGACCCCCGCCAGGTGTTCCGGGTCGACCGGGGCGTGCCCTACCTCGTCCCCGAAGACCTCGACCCGGTCGTGCCCAAGATCGACGAGCACGCCCAGTTCCGGCTGCGCAAGGCCGGGACGGACATGGTGGCGGGCAAGCTCATGGCCTGGATCGACCTGCGGGCCAAGATTATCGAGTCCGTGGGCGATCCCCGCGTGGCACCGGACGGTAGCCTGGGGGCCATCCTGGTCGCCTACGGCAACGTGCCCGAAGCGGTCGTGCTCGCGGCCGAGCAGGAGGGCGGCAAGAACGGACTCGGCTCGGCCCTGGTCCAGACCGGCGCCTGTTCGGTGCAGGACCTGCTCGCCGGCGCCCTGGGCGCCTCGCGGGTTCCCAACCCCAAGCACCACCAGGCCAACCACCTGGGCCGGATCCTGTTCGACATGGGCGCCGTCCACGAAGACGCGCTCAAGCGAGCCCTGGTGGCCCAGGTCAAGCAGCCGCGCCCCTTGGTCGATTACCTGCGCCAGGCGGTGGCCCCACAGGCCATGAGCCAGGCGATCCGCAAGTGGCAGGACCTGCCCGATCAGTCCCCGGAGCGCGATCGCCTCGGCGAGGTGCTCAACGAGATGGGGGTGCTCAGCCGGACGGATCTGGCCCACGCGCTGGAGGAGCGCCGGCGCAAGAACAAGCTGATCGGCCGGATCTTCGTCGAGCAGGGCTTCGCGCCCGCGCGCTCGGTCGAGGAGGCCCTCGTCCGGCAGCGCCTCAAGCGTGAGGCCCGCATGGCGGGCGAGGTCATGCTGGGTCAGGTTCTCATCGACCTCGGCATGGCGACCCCCAAGGCGATCGCCGTCGCCCTCGTCCAGCAGGTCCAGCAACCTCGCCCCTTGGGGGAGCTCCTGATCCACGCCCAGGCCTGCACCCCTGAGCAAATCATCACGGGGCTTTCCGAACAGGAGCAGCGCCTGGATGCCCTGGTGGCCGAGCGATTGCCCGCGGAGCTCGAGGCCCGCGACGCCGAAGGGGTCACGGAGGACGAAACGGGCCCGCTGCGCGACCGTCTGCCCCTCGAGGACGAGGCCGAATCCGATGACGAGGAGGACGAGGCTCCGAAGCGACGCTGGTGGCTCGCCGTGCCGATCCTGGGGGGGATAGCCCTGGTCTATGGCCTTTCGCAGAGCGCCATGTCGGTCTGGAAGGCCATGCACCCCCCCATTCCCGAGCCCCCGATGGCGAAGGCCTTGCCCAAGACCCCGCGCGAGCAGGCCGCCATCCAGTCCTTCACCTCCATGAACGCCAAGAACAAGGTCGAGGTGGACATGGATCAGGTCGTCAAGCGGATCGAGAAGGGAGAGGCCGATCCGCTGGGTGGCGAGTTCATGGCGGCCTATCGCAAGAAGGGCGCCGGGATCCGGCCGGACCAGCTCTCCAAGGTCGTGGGGGCGCCGCTCTCGACTCAGCCGATCCCCCGACCCGCCACGCACCCGGAGCTCGCGCACCCCGTCGCCGACGAGCGGCCGGGCGAGTCTCCGTCGCTGGAGCCCATCGACGTGCAGAAGACGATGGGGATGCCCGAGCAGGTGGTGAAGGGCGATCGCCTCGCCGCCGCGGGCCGCCCCGCCGAGGCGGTCCAGCAGTACCAGGCGGCCTTGCGGGATGCCCCCAACGACCCGGACGTCCTGACCAAGCTGGGCGAGGCCCAGCTCTCGAGCGGCCACCCGATGGACGCCGAGGAGACCCTGACTCGGGCCTCCTTGCTGTCGCCGGAAGACCCGCGGACCCAGGTCGACCTCGGCGAGGCCCGGCTCGCGCGCCGCGACGCGGCGGGGGCCGTGCTCGCCTTTTCCAAGGCGGCCAAGGCCGATCCCAAGAACGCGGGCTACCAGAACCAGCTGGGCTTGGCCTTCCAGGCGGCTCAACAACCTGGCGAGGCCGCCCGCGCCTTTCTCGAGGCGACCAAGCTCGATCCCTCCAATCCCAACGCCCACTACAACCTGGCCATGGCGACCATCCGTCAGGATCCCAAGGCGGCGAAGGATCACTTCGCCTTGGCGGCCCAGGGGTTCGGGAGCCTGGTGGAGACACGCATGGCCTACGCCGAGGCGTTGCAGGCGCAGGGGGACTTGCCCGGAGCGCGGCAGGGGTACCAGGGCTCGCTCAAGGCGAACACCCTGCTCGCCGAGACCCACATGGCGCTGGGCAAGCTCGCGCTCGTGAACCACGACCCCAACCAGGCCAAGACCGAGTTCATGGCAGCCAAGGCGACCTACCGGACCAACGCGATCGCCCACACGCGGCTGGGCGACGTCCTGCAGAGCCTGCATCGGCTGGACGAGGCCAAGGGGGAGTGGCTCACGGCCACGGCGATCGCCCCCTTCTACGCGCCGCCTTTCTACTCCCTGGGCGTCGCCGCGTCGGCCAAGGGGCAGGTGGCCGAGGCGCGCCGCTACCTGAACGGGGCCATCACGGCCGATCCGGGCGGCCCGCTGGTTCTGGAGGCCCGGAGGGCCCTTTCCAGGCTGAAGTAGTCGCGTGTGGGGCTTGCTTGGCAGGGGTATGATCCCTATCAGCGCATGAAAGGAAGGCTGTCGTGGAAGATTCCAAGAGCGTCCTGACGAAGCTCGTCATCTCCGAGGACCAGCAAAAGGAGTTCGACGCGCTGGTGGCCCAGCTGCAAGGAAGCACCGGAGCCTCGTCAGTCCTCTTGATCGAGCGGAGCGGCCTGTTGCTCTCGAGCTACGGCGAGGGCACGATCAACGACCTCTCGATTTCGAGCCTGATCGCGGGCATCTTCAAGAGCATCTCGGCCCTTACGGCCCTGCTGGGCGAGCCGGAGGTCCGGCTCTTGCAGCACCGCGGGAACCGCAACACCCTCCTGCTGGTCCTACTGGAGAGCAAGGACCTGCTCGCCATCATGCTGCCGCCCGACACCCCGAACGAGACCTACGAGGGCCCGGTCGAGGAGGCCGTGCGGACGCTCGTCCCCTTGCTCATGGCCGCCCGCGAGTCGACCCGCAACACCCCCTTCTCCTTCAGCAAGGACGCCATCTCCGTCTTCCTGGGGCGGCTGTAGCGCACGACCATGACGACCATCAATTTCGGCAAGCGCGAGATCCTCTGCAAGATCGTCTACTACGGGCCCGGCCTGTGCGGGAAGACGACCAACCTCGTCACCCTGCACAAGACCCTCACCGACGACATGAAGGGGGATCTCCTCACGCTCGCGACCGAGACCGAGCGCACCATCTTCTTCGACATGATGCCGCTCGACCTGGGTGCCATCGAGGGCTTCTCGGTCAAGTTCTCGCTCTACACCGTGCCTGGCCAGGTCCAGTACGTCAACTCGCGCAAGGCCATCCTGAGCGGCGTGGACGGCATCGTGTTCGTCGCCGACTCGAGCCCCGACCGCTGGCTTGCTAACACCGAGAGCCTGCAGGACCTCAAGAACAACCTGGCCGAGTACGACCTGAATCTGCAAACCATCCCCTGGGTGTTACAATATAATAAGCGAGACGTGCCCGGGGCCCTGCCCGTGGCGGCCCTGGAGGCCGAGCTCAACCCGCTGCACGTGCCCAGCTTCGAGGCGATCGCGAGCGAGGGGACCGGCGTCAACGAGACCCTGCGGGCCGTGAGCCAGCTGGTCATGGAGGGTTTCAATCGGTGACCGACGCCGATCTCGAGCTGCTGCAGCGCCTCGGGGAGCTGACCGACACGGTCGGCGACCTGGGGGCTTACGCTGCTGGCTTGCTCGATCGGATCGGCGAGGGGCTGGGCCTTCCGGAAAGCCGGATTGCCGTGCGCCTGCAAGGCACCCAACCCTGGTGGGTCTATCCTCAGGACGAGGCGGCTGGTAGCGAGCTTGGATTGCGCCTCTTGGCCCCTCCGGGCGGGGTGGCGCCCGTCCAGCTGCAGGGTCGCCATTACCTCTCGATCGGCCTCAAGGTCCCCGGGCCCAAGCAGGCCGTGCTACTGGTGCCCGAAGGCCGCGACGTTCAGCGCCTCAAGCCCCTCCTGCCCATGATCGCCATGGGCCTCGCCAACGGGCTGCACGCGATCGCCTCCGACGAGCAGGATCGCCACTTGAGCCAGCTCGGTCGCAAGCTCAGGGCCATCCAGCAGGTCTCCTACCAGATCAACAACTCCTACGACCTCAAGGAGCTGTCGGCCTCCATCTGCTCGATCGCGACCCAGACGCTCGGGGCGCAGTACGCCGGGCTCTACCATCTCGACGGGCGGAACCTGAGGGTGGTCGAGGACCTCGCGGTGTTCAAGGCCAAGGGTATGAGCCTCCTCAAGATGCTCAAGGAGGCCAACACGCGCACGGGCACGGCCGCCATGTCCCCCGAGGAGGCGGGCTTCCTCGCCAGGGTGGTCGAGACGGGCAAGGTGATCGCGATCGAGGACCTCGCCTCCCATCCCGAGTGCTGCCCCGAGGCCATCCGCGAGCACGCCCTGGTCTCGGTCGTGGCGACCCCGCTCGTCACCCAGCGCGAGATCCTGGGGGTCTTCCTGGTCGGCACCCAGGAGAACCGCCAGTTCTCCACGAGCGACCACGAGCTCCTGGCCGATCTGGCTCAGCAGGCGACCGGGGCCTTCATCACGAGCAAGCTGTACGGCCAGACCCTCGAAGAAAAGCAGCGTGCCGACCGGATGGTCGAGCGGCTCAAGTTCCTCAACCTGGCCATGGCGGACATCGGCAAGCACCTGAAGCCGGCCGCCGCCTGCGAGGCCCTGTTGGCCCATCTGCCCAAGTTCATGCCAGTCGAGCAGCCGGCCGTGTACCTGCGCAAGGCGGAGGTCTGGACCCACGCGGCGGGCACCCTCGCCGACTTCCCGGAGCCGCCGTATCCGTGGCGGGAGGCGATCGCCCTCGCCGGGAACCCCAAGCGGCTCTCGCTGGAGGCCGAGAGCCTGGTCGGCACCCCATACGAGGGGGCCGAGCCCGTCTACCTCTTCCCCCTGACGGTGCAGCAGGAACTGGTGGGCTTCGTCACCTTGCGGGGGCAGACCGTCGAGGATCCGACGGCCTTCGAGCTGGTCGAGACGCTGGTGGGTCACACGGCCCTCACCGTCACGAACGCCATGATGGTCGAGATGGTCGAGGAGCAGGCCATCACGGACGGCCTGACGGGCGTGTTCAACCGCCGCTACTTCAACGAGCGGCTGAACGCCGAGCTCGAGCGGTCGTTGCGGTACAGCCACGACGTGAGCCTGATCATCATGGACATCGACTACTTCAAGATGGCGAACGACGTGCTCGGCCACCTGGGGGGCGACACGGTGCTCAAGCAGCTCGCCTTGCTCCTGCGCGAGAAGGTACGCAAGGTCGATATCGTGGCCCGCTACGGCGGCGAGGAGTTCGCCATCATCCTGCCCGAGACGACGCAGGACGGGGCCCTGTTCGTCGCCGAGAAGATCCGGGGCTGGATCGAGGAGTTCCCCTTCAAGGACCAGGAGCGCTTGCCGCACAAGGTGATCACGGCGAGCCTCGGGGTGGCGACCTTCCCCTTGAACGCGGGCTCCTTCGAGGAGCTGATCCACACGGCCGACGAGGCCTTGTACTTCGCCAAGCAGAACGGCCGCAACCAGGTCGGCCGGTCGCCCGCGGCCATCAACGCCTGAGGGATCGTGTTGGCGCGGCCTGGGCAGGGCCCCCGCCCCCTGACCCCCGCCCCAGAGGGGTGGGGGAAGAATCCTGGAGCTGCGCTCGGGAAGCGGGAGTAAGACTAGACCCTCGGAGGCGATCTCTGGCCGCGACTTTCCCCCACCCCTGGGGGGCGGGGGTCAGGGGGCGGGGGCTCCGCCTCACCTGAACGCATACGACAAAGGAGACCAGATGCTGCCTGATCGAATCGCCCTCGTCCTGATCGACGTGCAGCAGGGCTTCGACGACCCCTGCTGGGGCCCCCGCAACAACCCGGGGGCCGAGGAGGCGATCGCCCGCCTCCGCACCGCCTGGGAAGCCGCCGGCCTGCCTGTCGTCCACGTCCAGCACTGTTCGGTCGAGCCCGACTCCCCGCTGCGTCCCGATCGGCCGGGGTGCGCCTTCAAGCCCTGCGCCGTCCCGAAGGAGGGCGAGCCGGTGTTCACGAAGCAGGTGAATAGCGCCTTCATCGGAACCGGGCTCGAGGCCTGGCTGAGGCAGGAAGGGATCGAAACCCTGGTGCTGGTCGGCATCACGAGCGACCACTGCGTTTCGACGACGACCCGCATGGCGGCCAACCTGGGTTTCCGGGTGATCCTGGTCGAGGACGCGACCACGACCTTCGACCGGGTCGATCGCCACGGGCGGCGCTTCGAGGCGGACCTCGTGCACGCGGTCTCGCTGGCCAGCTTGAATGGCGAGTTCGCCGAGGTATTACCGGCCTCGGTGGTGATCAGGCGCCTCAGCGCGACCGAAATCCTTGGTCCGACTTCAGAGGGATCGCCGCTGGGTCGTGCTCGATCGGTCGATCGGGATGATGGCGCCGCCATGTAAGGGGGTGGGCGGAGGGGCGATCGCCCCCCTCTCCACCCGCGGCGTCACGAACCGGAACCGGGATCGATAGAACCCCCAGTTTTCCAGGATCTCGCGTGCCCGCGGGCTCTGCGTGAGCCGCAGGTGCTCGCTCAGCAGGTGGCGCACGATCGTCTCGTCCATGGGGCGCAGGGGCGAGGCCTCCACCGACTCGAGATGCCCGTGCGTCGGGAAGTGTCCGTCCTCGTCCAGCACGTAGGCCTGCCCCCCGGTCATGCCCGCCCCGAAGTTGCGGCCGAACGCACCCAGCACGAGCACCGCCCCGCCCGTCATGTACTCGCAGGCGTGGTCCCCGACCCCTTCCACCACGGCCACCGCTCCGCTGTTGCGGACGGCGAACCGCCCACCAGCTCGGCCCGCGATGAACAGCCGCCCGGAAGTCGCTCCGTATAGGACCGTGTTTCCCGCGATCTGGTCTTCCAGAATGTCCTGGCGATAGGATGCCGGCCGCACGACGATCTCGGCACCGCCCAGCCCCTTGCCTACGTAGTCGTTCGCCTCGCCGACGAGCCGCAGGCGCATTCCCGACACCGCAAAGGCCCCGAAGCTCTGTCCCGCCTGGCCCTCGAAGGTCAGCGTGGTGCCCATCCGCCGCGAGGGATCGTTCCCGTAGCGCCTCACCAGTTCCCCGGCGAGCAAGGTCCCGATCGCGCGGTCCGTGTTGGAGATGGGATAGGGCCCCAGCATGGCCGGCAGCGGCCCTTGGTCGGGCAGCATTTCTCCGACGATCTGTTCGGCCAGCACGCGGTTGGCCGGAGGCAGACCGACCGCACCCTGAAATCGCCGCGGCCACTCAGAAGGAACCAGGGGCTGCGCTAGCAGGGGGGCCAGGTCCAAATGATCGGCACCCGTCCGGTAGGTCGAAACCTGCTCCAGCAGGTCGGTCCGGCCGATCAGGTCGGAAAGGCGTGCCACCCCCAGCTCGGCCAGGATCTCGCGTACCTCTTCGGCTACGAAGCGCATGTAGGCCATCACCCGCTCGGGATTGCCCGGAAACTTGGCCCGCAGCTCGGGGCGCTGCGTCGCGATCCCGACCGGACAGCTGTTGTTGTGGCAGGCCCGGACCATCTTGCACCCCTCGGCGATCAGGGCCACCGTTCCGAAGGAGACCTCGTCCGCGCCCAGCATGGCCGCGAGCACCACGTCTCGCCCGGTCCGCAGCCCGCCGTCGACCCGCAGCCTCACCCGACCGCGCAGGCCGTTGGCCACGAGGGTCTGGTGGGTCTCGGCGAGCCCCAGCTCCCAGGCCGATCCCGCGTGCTTGATGGACCCGAGCGGAGAGGCTCCCGTCCCCCCCGCGTGGCCGCCGATGTGGATGACGTCGGCGTGGGCCTTGGCGACCCCGGCCGCGATCGTGCCCACGCCCGACTGGGCGACCAGCTTGACCGAGATGGCGGCATGGGGATTGGCCTCGCGCAGGTCGTGGATCAGCTCGGCCAGGTCTTCGATGCTGTAGATGTCGTGGTGGGGCGGGGGCGAGATGAGCGGGATGCCGGCGGCCGTGTGGCGTAACCGGGCGATTTCCTCGGTCACCTTGCGCGCGGGCAGCTGGCCGCCCTCGCCAGGCTTCGAGCCCTGCGCCATCTTGATCTGCAGCTCGTCCGCCGATTGCAGGTAGGCGGGAGTGACCCCGAAGCGAGCCGAGGCGACCTGCTTGATCCGGCTATTCCGCTCGGTGCCGAAGCGCGACGGGTCCTCTCCCCCCTCGCCACTGTTGGACATGCCGCCCAGGCGGTTCATGGCGATCGCCAAGGTCTCGTGCGCCTCTGAGCCCAGAGACCCGTGCGACATGGCCCCGGTCGAGAAGCGGCGGAAGAGCGATCCGGCTGGCTCCACCTGATCCAGGGGGATCGCGTGGCCCGGCTTCCAGCGCAGCATGTCGCGCAGCGCGATCGGGCCCTGGCCTTCGATCCGGGAGACCCAGGCCTTGTAACGGGCGTAGCCTTCGGCGAAACCGCCCCCGAGCACGTCGGGCACCGTCACGGCCTCGTGCAGGGCCTTGACGAGGTCCGGGCCGAAGGCGTGCGGCTCGCCATCCGGGCGCACCTTGTAGAAGCCCGGATGCTCCAGCAGGGCCGGAGGGTCGGCCTTGGCGGGGAAGCCGCGATGGTGGCGGTCGAGGGTGGCGGTGGCGATCGCCTCGAGCCCGATCCCGCCCAGCGGCGAGGGCGTGCCCGGGAAGTAGCGCGTGATCACCTCGGGCCCGATCCCGAGGGCCTCGAACAGTTGCGCGCCCGCGTAGCTCGACACGGCCGAGATGCCCATCTTGGCCATGACCTTGAGCAGCCCCTTCTCGGCGGCTTTCAGGAAATGGGACTCGGCGTCGGCATCGGACGGCTCCGGGTTGGCCTTCCGTTCTTCGGCGGCGAGCGCCCGCATGGTTTCGAGAGCCAGATAGGGACAGATGGCGTTGGCCCCGTACCCCAAGAGGGCGGCCAGCTGGTGGACCTCGCGCGGCTCGCCAGAATCGACCACGAGGCTCGCCTTCATGCGCTTCCCCACCCGGATCAGGTGGTGGTGGACGGCGGCCGTGGCCAGCAGCGAGGGGATGCATGCCAGGTCGGCGCTCGCGTCCCGATCGCTCAGGACCAGGATCTGGGCGCCAGTGGCGATCGCCCGCTCCGCCGCGGAACAGAGGGCTTCCAGGGCATCCGCCAGGGCTGAAGGATCGCCAGCTGGCCAGAGCATCGGCAGGGTCTGCCACCCGAACCCGTCGTGCCGGGCCCGGCGTTCCAGGGCGAGGAGCTCTTCGTCGCGCAGGAACGGGCTCGGCAGGCGGATCAGGCGGGCATGGTCGGCCGTGGCGGCGAGCAGGTTGCGTCGCTCGCCAAGCAACACGGACAGGGACATGACCCACTCCTCGCGCAGCGGATCGATCGGTGGATTGGTGACCTCGGCGAAGCGTTGCTTGAAATAGCCGAAAAGCCCCCGCCACCTGGGGCTCAGGATGGCATGGGGCGTGTCGTCGCCCATCGAGCCGACGGGCTCCGCGCCCTCCTGCAGGATGGGCCGCAGGATCACGGCCAGGTCTTCCTGAGTGTAGCCGAAGGCTGCCTGTCGCTGAGCGAGCGGCAGCGGGTTCGCCTCGCGGGCCGGCGCGATCGGTTCCGGATGCGTCGAGCGCCGGGAAAGCCACTCCTCGTAAGGAGCCTGGTGGACCACTTCGTCCTTGAGCTCCCGGTCGTCGAGGAAGCGGTTGGTCTCGAGGTCGACGGCGATCGCCTCCCCGGGCCCCAGCATACCCGAGCGCGCGATCCGCGCGGGCTCGAGGTCGAGCACGCCCGTTTCGGAAGCCGACACGACCAGGCCGTCCGTCGTGACGACGTAGCGGGCGGGTCTGAGGCCGTTGCGATCGAGGGCGCACCCGATCCAGCGGCCATCCGTGTAGCAGATGGCGGCGGGGCCGTCCCAGGGCTCCATTAGGCCGCCGTGGTAGTCGTAGAAGGCGCGCCAGGCGGGAGCGAGGTCGCTCACCTTCTCCCAGGCCTCGGGCACCATCATCATCAGGGCGTGGGGCAGGTTTCGGCCCGAGCGGACGAGCAGCTCGAGGACGTTGTCGAACTGGCTGGAGTCGCTGCCGTCGGGCTGGAGGACGGGGGTCAGGTCGGCCAGGCGATCGCCCCAACCCTCGGAGGCGAGGCTGGCCTCGCGGGCCCGGAACCAGGCCGTGTTGCCCGAAAGGGTGTTGATCTCGCCGTTGTGACCCATCATGCGCAGCGGCTGGGCGCGCTCCCAGGCCGGGAAGGTGTTGGTGCTGTAGCGCTGGTGGAAGAGGGCGATCGCCGATTCGTAGGCGGGATCGGTCAGGTCCGGATAGAAGTTGGCGAGCTGAGGCGCGGCCAGCATGCCCTTGTAGACGATCGTCCGGCACGAGAAGGCAGGCAGGTAGAGGCCGGTGAGGTGGGAGGCGATCGCCTCTCGCTCGATCGCCCGCCGCACGAGGTAGAGCCGCCGCTCGAAGGCCTCTTCATCCAGAATGGTGGAACACGCCACCAGCACCTGCTGGATCTCGGGTCGCGTGGCCTCGGCGTTGGCTCCGAGGGCCGAGGGATCGATCGGCACCGCCCGCCAGGCGAGGAGCGAGAGGCCTTCGCGGGCGATCGCGGCTTCGACTAGCTGGCGACATCGGTCCTGGACATCGGCTTGTCGAGGCAAGAAGAGCATGCCGACGCCGAGTTGGCCCCGAGGCGGAGCTTCCAGGCCGAGCGAGGCCAGTTGGTGGGCCAGGAAGCGATGGGGGATCTGGGTCAGGAGGCCGGCCCCGTCTCCGGTGCGGGCATCGGCGTGCAGGGCGCCCCGGTGGGCGAGCCGGGCGAGTGCTGTGAGGCCCATGGTGACGATCTCGTGGGTGGCGTCGCCACAAAGCCGGGCGATGAAGCCGGTGCCGCAGGAGTCGTGCTCGAACTCGGGTCGATAGAGGGTGTGGGCCAGCGTCGAGGGGTGCGGCTGCATCGGACCTCCTGGTAGCGCGAGGTGGGCGGGAGACGACAAGAAGTCGCCCTGTAGCTGCTTCCAGCTACAGGGCGACTTCACCCATGTGCTTCCGGAACCACCTCGGCGTTGAGGCAGATGCTACCTCTCCTATACCCGGAAGTAGGGTCGTTTGTTTTGTCGGTTTTCGCAGAAGTTTGGGAAGCGATTCCGAAACCGCGATACGATGGGGAGCGACGATCCCAGACAGGAGGAAGCCATGCCGCAATTCCCGGCCGAGCAAACGGTTTCAGGCGAGTTTGTCCGGCAGCAGGACGCGTTCCGGGACTGGGTCACCGCCGATGGGCGGTCCGGTTACCCGGTCGAGGCCGATCGCTATCATCTCTACGTGTCCTGGGCCTGTCCGTGGGCCCATCGGACGATCATCGCCAGGCGGTTGATGGGCCTGGAGTCGGTCGTGGGTATGACGGCCGTCGATCCCATCCGGGACGAGCGCGGCTGGGCCTTCCGGGACGGCGAAGGGTATTCGCACGATCCGATCAACGGATTCCAGTTCCTCAGCGAGGCGTATCGCGCCTCGGACCCGGCTTACGTGTCCGATCGCTACACCGTGCCCGTGCTCTGGGACAAGAAGACCAGGCGCATCGTCACCAACTCGGACGACGACCTCATGCGCATGTTCGAGACGGAGTTCGGGGCCCTCGCGACGAAGGACGCGGATCTCTATCCGGCGCCCCACCGGGCGGAGATCGACCGGCTGAACGACCGGATCTACGAGGCCGTCAACAACGGGGTGTACCGCGCGGGTTTCGCGACCTCGCAGGCCTCGTACGAGCAGGCAGCCAGGCGGGTCTTCGCGACGCTCGACGAGCTGGAAGCGCGCCTGTCCCACCAGCGCTACCTGATCGCGAACCATCCCGTCGAGACAGATTGGCGGCTCTTCGTTACGCTCATCCGGTTCGATGCGGTCTACGTGGGCCACTTCAAGTGCAACCTGAGGCGGATCGTGGATTATCCCAACCTCTGGGGTTACCTGCGGGACCTCTACCAGGTTCCGGGGATCGCCGAAACGGTGAAGCTGGATCAGATCAAGCAGCACTACTACTACACGCACGACGACATCAACCCGACGCGGATCGTGCCCATCGGTCCCCTTCTTGACCTGACGAGCCCGCACGGGCGCGAGGCCCTGGTTTAACCCAGGTACTCCTCGACCAGGGCAACCAGCTCTCGGATCGTCCGGACGTTGCTGATCAGGCTGCCATCGGAGGGGAAGACGATGTCGAACTCCTCTTCGATGCCCGCGACGAGGCCGAGCAGGTCGACCGAGTCGATGCCGAGGTCGAGCTGGATGTTCACATCCGGGCGCAGGTCCTCGATCGGGCGGTTGAGCATGCGGCTCAAGAGCTCGATGACGCGGGTTTCGGTCGTCTGGGTCGCCATGGGGCCTCCTAGGTGGCAGCGGGGGCGCGGGTTTCGAGGAAGGCGATCGTCTCTCGGATCGTCTGCTCCGCGGGACGGGGCGCGAAGCCGAGCTCGCTTGCCGCCTTCTGCCAATTGATATACCAGAAATGGTTCGCCATCTCGATCTTGGAGGGCGAGATGGCATCCGAGGATTCGGTGCCGAACCGCGCAGCCGCCTGCTTCGCGGCATGGGCCCCCAAGAGGCCGAGCCGCTTTGGGGTCGTTAGCAGGGGGGCCCGAACCCCGCTGCAGGCCTCCAGCTTCCGGAAGAAGTCGGCGAAGGGGCAGTTCAGGCCGCCCAGGAAGTAGCGCTCGCCGATCCGGCCCCGGGCGATCGCCCCCCTCACTGCCGCGGCCACGTCCCGCACGTCCACGACGCTGATCCCCCCCTGGGGGGCGAAGGGAATGCGCCTGGCGAGGAAGTCCGAGACGATCGTCGTCGTTCCACCCCGCTCGTCACCAGGCCCCAGAAGAAGGCTAGGATTCAGGATCACGGCGGGCAGGCCCTCGCGCGCGTGCAGGTCGCGCACGAGCCGCTCCTGCAGGAGCTTGCTCAGGTAATACGGCCAGCGGGAGACGATCTCGAAGGGGTAGGGGGCCGACTCGTCGTGGTGGACGGGATGTCGCGACACGGCCGTCGTGCCCGAGCTCGACAGCAGGACGAACCGCGAGGCGCCGACCTGGAGGGCCGCCCGGCCCAGGATCCGCGTCGCCTCGACGTGGAGATCGTGCATGGCCTGCGCCGAGGCGTGCGTGAACTCGACCTGGCCCGCCATGTGGACGATCGTGTCGCCGGGTTCGAGCTGCTCCCGCACCCACACCGGGTCCATGAGGGAGCCGACCCGCACGTCGACGCCCTTGCGGCTGAGCTCGGCCGAGGGCCGGCGGGTGAGGGCGATCGCCCCGTCAATCTCCCCGGCCTCCGCGAGCTGCAACACGAGCGCCTGACCGAGGAAACCGGTCGCGCCCGTCAGGACGAGCCGGCTCATGGATGCGGGTGCTCGTGGTGGGCAGGCTCGACAGGCTCGGATTTCTTGGGCGCCTCGAGCCAGCCGATCTGGCCGTCCTTGAGGCCGTCCACGGCATCCTGGACGAGCTGGGCGATCGCCCGGTCCTGCTGCAGCGTTCCCAGCTCCTTCGTCTTCTCGGAGAGGTACTCCCAGCTCATCAAGGGCCCCAGGTGGACGGTCACCTTGCGGCCCTTGGGGATCGCAGAGCCCTTGGGCAGGATGTCCCAGGTCCCCTCGATGAAGATCGGCAGCACGGGCGCCTGAGAGGTCCTCACGAGCGTGCCCAGGGAGGCCTTGAAGGGCTGCAACTCCGGCGTGGCCGTGCGGGTGCCTTCCGGGAAGATGAGGACGCACTCGCCATTAGCGAGCACGTCGCGCGAGCGCCGCAGCCAGTCCGAGGTGACCTTCTGGCGGTCGGTTGGGATGAGCCGGGTGAAGTGGTGCGCGAAGAAGCGCCGCGCGGGCGTCCCGAAGAAGTAGTCCTTGGCCGCGAGCGTGTAGACGCGATCGCCCCAGGGCCCGAGGGCGTACTTCACCAGCCCGCCGTCGAGGTGGCTCGAGTGGTTCGCCACCACGATGAAGTTCTCACTCACCGGCAGATAAGCCTCGCCCCGGATCGTGACATCGAGCCCATAGCGGTAGAGGCCCATGATGGCCCTCGACAGACCCTTGCGGACCGCCTCGTTGACGGGAGCGGGCAGGAGCGGCTTCTCGGGGTTCTCGTCCTCGGCCCATTCCTGGACCTTGCGGACCATGGCCCCGAGCTTCCTGGCCGCGCGGTACTCGGGCCGCTGCGTGCGGGCGTGCTCCTGCTCGAAGGTCTGCAGGAAGCCCTGCGCGGTCATGTCGCCCTCGCGCAGGGCCTGCAACAGGACGCGCTCCCAGGTGACGAGCCGCTCGAAGGTGAGCTTGTCCGCCTTCAGGTGGTCGAGGTAGAAGGTGAAGGCCGTCCGCGAGAACTGGTCCCGGAACACCGTCACGTCGGCTGCCAGGAGCTCGTCGAGGTCCGGCTCCTCGTCGAGGCGCGGTTTGTGGCGGGTGTTGAGCCACCAGAGCCCGTGCTCGGCCTCCTCCTGGCGGTCGAGGGTGACGCCCACGGCCGTGATGCGCTCGGAAAGAGACGCCTCGCTGTTGTGGCGCCACACGTCGGCGAGCAAGTGGCGGCGCAGTTGCTGCAGGCTATCGACCTCGTCGAGGTCGGGGGTCACGAGGGCGCGCAGGCCTTCGCCGGCCGTCTCGGGCAGCAGGTCCACCGTCCGCAGCAGGCGACTCTGCAGGATGGTGTGGCGCAGGCGGCCGTGGGGACCGGACAGGGCCGTCCCGATCAGGCGGAAACCATCGCCCTGGGCCTTCATGGCCCAGCCCGTCTCTTGCCAGGGTTCATGGGTGGCGGCCGTGGCGAGGAGGCGATCGCCCTCGACCTTGAGCTGCCACGGCTTGATGGCCAGGAAGGGTTTGTCCGTATCGTCCGCCTCCGCGACCTCGCGGCGGGCCAGGAACGCCGAGGTGGCGAGGTTCGAGAGGACCTGGTGGACGTGCGTGCCGGCGTTGAGGAACGTATCGAGGTGGCCCGTGCTCTCCACCGGCGCCATGTCGAGCACACGGGCGACCCTCTGCAGGGCGCCGAAGCCGACTTGGGTGGGGGCGACCTTCCAGGCGTCGCCCGCCATGGCGACAAGGGTCGAGGCCAGGGGGGACAGGCCTTCCTCCCAGTCCCGGGCGGCGAGCACGTCGAGCTGGGCCTGATGGTAGAGCGAGGCGATCAGGACGAGGGCCAGGGCGTCGGCATCGCGGCCATCCTGATCGGGCACCGGCAGCATGACCCGGTCGCGATCGGTCAGGTCGACCAGTTCGCCGAGCTGGATCAGGCGCTCGCCCAGGGCTCGCGCGTCGAGGGGGCGGTCGAGTAACCAGGCCCCACCCACCTCGGCCAGGAAGCTCACGTCCGCGTGCTTTCCAGCCGGCACTCCCGTTGGCTCCGTGTTCGGCAGGGCGATGGTCTCCGGGGACCCGTCGAGCGTCTCCCTGCGGCAACGGGAGCGGCCCTGCAGGCTCAGGCGAACCGTCGCCCCGTGCTCCCAGGCGGCGTCGGCCGCCCGAGGACAGACGAGGAGCACCGAGCGGCCGGCGCGCATGGCGGCGACGAGGGCGATCGCCCACGGCTCCGCCATGTCGGTCACGACGGCGATCGGGCCCTGGGGGTTTTTCGCTTCGAGGGCGATCGCGAGGTGGCCGGCGGCGTCCCAGAGCTCGCCGTAGGTGAGGGCGAAGGGGCGATCGCCCACGAGGTAGGCGATCGCCTGCCGATACCTGTCCGACCGCACGACCCCCGCGACCTTGTCCGCGAGCGAGACGACGGCCGGCAGGGGCTTCACGGCCTTGCCGCCGAAGCCTTCCGTCAGGACCCACTTCTTGAGGCCCGGGATGTGGACGTCGAGCCAGTAATCCCGCCAGTCGATCTCCTGCGGCGCGAACGAGACGGGCAGCGCCGATCCGTCGATCGCCTCGGCCAGGGCCCGGATGCGGCGGGTCTCGAAGCGATAGGCGTAATCGTGGCTGAAGGGCATGAACATGTCCCACAGCGCGCGCGCCTTCTCCAGATCGCCCACCATGTCGCTCGCCTTGTCGCGGACGGACGTCAACCAAGAGCGGACCCGCTTGTGAGACACGGACTCGAGCCAGGACTCGCTCTTCTTGATCAGATAGTCCGTCGCGAACTCCAGGGCCTGCACCCGCATGCGGAAAGAAGGCGAGTCGACCACGAAGGGCTCGCGGTTCGCCTGCCAGAAGCGCTTCAGGCCCTTGTGGTCCTTGATCGCCTGCTCGTGGATGTAGAGGCCGATCAGCTCGACCAGGCGGTCCATCGAGCAGGGATTGGCGTCGCTCGTGCCGATCTGGTAGACGGTCTCGTTCTCGCCCGCGAGCGTGGCCGCGGAGGCCGCGATTAGTCCCCAGGCCACCTGGTCGACCGGGACGATGTCGAGGGCGAGGTCGCGCGAGGCGGGCGCCATCCCGAAGCCGCCCAGGGCGAGCATGACAAGCGGAGCCGAGGTGGTGGCGTTCTGGTTCCAGCCCGTGACGGGGTACTGCAGGGCGCTCTCGATGATGGCCGGCCGGACGACCGTGAAGCGCACGCCAGACTGGCTGAGCAGCTGCTCGGCGATCGACTTCGAGTAGGTGTAGACGTTGGGCCAGCCCCAGAAGGTGGCGCGACGCTTTCCCGCTTCGACCAGCTCGGCGTTCATGTGGTCGCGCTGGGCGCGCTTCACGGCGTTGCCGAGCTGGGACTCGGTCGGGTCGCAGTGGTTGACGTCGCGGAACTTGGCGATCGCCTGTTCCGTGAACCTGGCCTGCGCCTGCAGGGTCTGGCTCTGCGCCTTGACCAGCTCGAGCTCGGTCTCGATGTCCGCGAGCTCCTTGAGCGGATCGAAGGTGAGGAAGTCGGCCTCGTGGCGCCGCGGAAAGTAGCCGATCTCCAGCTTTTCAGGGACGTAACCGTCCTTGGAGCCCGCGACGAAGCAGGTCGAGGTATGGACGAGGACGGCTCCCGTGCGCTGGGCGGCCGCGATCAGGTTCCGGGTGCCGAGGATGTTGACCCGGTAGGCCTGGTCGAGCGGGGCGTGGAAATCGACCAGCCCCGAGCAGTTGAGGATGAGGTCGAGGTCGTTTTCGAGCCGGGACAGCGTCTCCTCGTCGAGGCCGAGCAGGTCCTGCGAAAGGTCGCCCTGGACGATGCGGACCTTCTCGGCCATGAGGCGATCGAGGTCGGCGCCGAAGCGCTCGCGCACCGGATCGAAGGCCACTCCCGGAAAGACCCGCTCGTAGAACCGTTGATCGGCCTTGAGCCCCGGGATCTTGCGGACCAGGATGTCGAGCCGGCCCAGCTCGGGCAGGAGCTGCAGCAGGAGGGACAGCGTGACGGACCCCAGAAAGCCAGTGGCCCCGATGAACAGGATCCGCTTGCCGCGGTAGAGGTCGTCGAAGGTCTTGGCGGCCATCTTAGGTCACGTCCACGAGGGCGATGGGGGGGACGTGCAGCATCGAGATCGAGAGGTCGGGCGACCCGTCGCGGGCCATGTCGATCGCCTCGGTGAGGGTCGAGGACCACTCCCAACCCATCCGCTCGGCCACGTAGGGTTGCTCGCAACCCGCCGCGATGACGCGCCCGGCGTGCTGCCGGCCGCCTTCGCCCCAGTACCACATGTAAAACGGGTGCACCCCGTGGTAGGCGTTCCCCTTGCGATACATGGCGATGTAGCCGGGGTCCGTGGCGAACTGCTCCTCGTAACGCTCTTGCAATTCGGCGCTATCGCGCGTTTCGGGTAACAGGCGGTGGAAGAACTCGATGTAAGAGGGGTGATGTTTTTCGTGGAACTCATCGTGCAGCGGATGGCTCACGATGATCGTTCCACCCTTCTTGAGCAGCGGTTTGCCGCGGTAGAGGTTGAACAGGTAGCCGAGGGCCATGACCTGCACGAGCAGCGGGTTCATGATCGAGTTGACGTTGTAGGGGCAGACGAACGGGATGCCGAGGATCAGGATGTCCGCCTGGCCCTCGACGGGCACGGCGTACTGCTTGAACGACCTGTCCAGGATCCTCTGATGGACGGGGTCGGTCTGGCCGGCGTGGACGGCGATCAGTTCGTATGGCGAGGGCACCCGCATGAGGAACTCGCGGCGCGCGGCACGGGGCAGGCGCTTGAGGGTGGCCTGGGTGGTCGCGAACTTGGCCTTGTCGAACTCGGTGAAGGTGTCTTCGTTCTTGCCGAGGAACGAGAGGGTGTCCCCGTACATCCGATTGTTGATTGCGGTCTCAATGTGGAACACATTGAGGGTCTTATCAATCACCCGACCGATGCGCTTGCAGGAATGGTGCAGCTCCGAGTTGTCGGGGTCCATGTAGGAGTTGGATTTGACGATGGCCTGCGGGGTGTGGTGGGCCTTGAGGGTGCGGTAGTCGCACAGGCCGACGCCGACCGATTTGTGGCCGCCGTCCATCGGCACCAGGTTGATGTTGACGTAGATGAGCAGGTCGCTCTCGGCGGCCCGGCGGTTGATGGTGACGGCCTCGCCGTGCCGGGTGTGGCCCAGGAGGACCATGTTGTCCGGGTCTTCGCCGTCGTGGTTGTAGAGGCGGGAGGGGTAGAACTGGCTGAAGACCTTGTCGCCGACCATCCGCTTGATTTCGTCGCCAGTCATGCGCCGGTGGAAGCAGGTGGCGACGATCAGGTGGATGTCGTCGACGCCGTGGTCGGCGAGCATCTGGATCACCTGGTTGAGGATCCGCTCGCGGATGTCGGGCTTGACCATGATGGGCAGGGGCACGCTGATGTCGTCGATGGCGATCGTGACCTTCATGCCGAGCTTGAGGAGGGCGTGCAGGGGCTCGCCGCCGTCCGGGTGGTTGAGGGCGTGCCGGATCGCCCGGTCGGGGTCGGGGAGGCCGGCCATCGGGGCGGGCGGATAGATGACCCGGGTGCCGATGGGTAGGTGCTCGTGCAGGAAACCGTCCCCGTGCCAGATGACGCGCTTCTCCGAGCGTTTGTCGATGTGGACGACGGACTTGGCGACGGACGGGAGGTAGGTCGTGGTAGTCACGGGGTGGGGGCCTTCCTAGCAGGGCGTCTCGCTTGGCTGTCACAAGGATACGCCATGCCCGCCGTACCCGCCACCGCGCCGCTTTGGTCGAAATTGACGGATCTCCCCGCGGGACGCTTGTAAAAACCCAGCGGCAGGGTTATAGTGACCCCATGCCAACCGTCAGGGTAGAGGGTGGGTTTGCCATCAAGGTGAACACCCGGGGTGAGCACAACCCGCCTCACGTGCATGTGATCAAGGCGGGGGGCGAGATTCGGGTCTTGATCGGCGATGAGGAGACTTCGCCGTCCTATTGGGATGAAAAGCGCGCGATGGCCACGTCAGACAAGGTCAAGGCAGTGATGCTTGTGGACAAGTATCAGGCTGAGTGCTTGGCGGTTTGGAGGAAATTCAATGGGCACCTCACCTAGACCCAGGCGAGCGCCGCTGACCGAGACTGACGTTTTGGCGCAGATTGAGGCGGCAGATCGGTTGCCGCCGGTCGAGGAACCGACGGCTACTTCTGTGTCGTTCGACGCGGCTGCCCGTCGATTCACGCTGCTACTGGCTAACGGAACGAGCCTCGGGTTCGATGCCGATGCGCTTTGGGAGCTGAAGGGAGCCAGCGTCGAGGCGCTGGAAAAGGTCGGATTGTCTCCGTCGGGCAGCGCGGTGACGTGGCCAAAGTTGGACATGGACATTTCAGTGGATGGATTGGTCCTCGACCTCTTGGGTAGCCCGGAGTGGAAGCGGGCCTTGCGCCGCAATCTGAACCGTGAGCTGGCCCGCACGAAGTCCGAAGCACGGGCAAGGGCAGCTCGCGAGAACGGCAAGAAGGGTGGCAGGCCCAAGAAAGCGGTAAGATCGTAGGCGATCGCCCGAGCCAAGGGCTCAGAAGCAAGTGATCACCAACGAGGAGTGACCATGGTGACCGATCCTTCCCTGTCGACCCGGCCGCACGGTGCTGAACCTGCGGTCGGCGAGTCGTTCCTATTCGCCCCGTTCACCCTCCGAGGGGTCACCTTTCGCAACCGGATCGGCGTCTCGCCGATGTGCCAGTATTCCGCCGAGGACGGGTACGCCAACGATTGGCACCTGGTTCACCTGGGTACCCGAGCCATCGGTGGGGCTGGCCTCGTCATCGTCGAGGCGACCGCCGTCGAGGCGGCCGGCCGGATCTCCCCGCAAGATATGGGGCTGTGGTCGAACGATCACATCGAACCCCTGGCGCGTATCGCCCGCTTCGTGAAGCAACAGGGCGCGGTCCCCGGCATCCAGCTGGCCCATGCCGGCCGCAAGGCCAGCAGCCCCCGCCCGTGGGACACTCATCTTGCCAGGCCACTGGCCGTCGCGGATGGAGGGTGGTCCCCCACCTTCGCCCCCAGCGAGCTGGCCTTCGACGGCTCCTACCAGGTGCCGCAGGCCTTGGACGCCCAAGGCTTGAGGCGCATCGTCCAGTCATTTGCCCAGGCCACGGACCGGGCGAAAGAGGCGGGCTTCGAGGTCGTCGAAGTCCACGCGGCCCACGGCTACCTGCTGCACGAGTTCCTCTCGCCGCTTTCCAACCAGCGGACGGACACGTACGGCGGGTCGTTCGACAACCGGATCCGGCTCCTGCTTGAGGTGGTCGAGGCGGTGCGCGAGCGCTGGCCGGTCCAATTGCCGCTGTTCGTGCGCCTTTCGGCGACCGACTGGGTGGAAGGCGGCTGGGACCTCGATCAGTCGGTCGAGCTGGCCCGGCGCCTCAAAGCGCTCGGGGTCGACCTCATCGACGCCTCGTCCGGTGGACTCGTGCCCAACGCCAAGATTGCCGACGGCCCGGGCTACCAGGTGCCCTTCGCCGAGCGCATTAAGGCCGAAGCTGGGGTGGCCACGGCGGCGGTGGGTCGGATTACCGATCCGGTCCAGGCGGACGAGGTCATCCGCACCGGCCAGGCCGATCTGGTCTTGCTCGCACGGGAGATGCTGCGCAATCCGTATTGGCCCATGCATGCCGCCCGGGCGCTCGGATACGACATGGCCTGGCCGGCTCAATACGGGCGAGCCTGACCCTCTCCCCGCTGAGTCGGCGATTTCATCGAATCGCCTCGCATGGTCACCGCTTGCTGACGGTCAAGGTTGGATGCGTTGTTCCGGTTGTCAGGGCGCGTGAGAGGCGATCCCATAGCCGATCAATCCGGCTACCACGATCACGAGGGGCTCGGGAGCCTTCTTGACCTTCAAGAGGATGAGGAAGGTGACGGTCGCTATCAGGGCGGTGGGAAGGTCGAGGATGGCCCGGCGGCCGAGGACCCAGACGGCGCCGGCGATCGCCCCCACCGCTGCCGCTGTCACCCCCTCGACGAAGGCCCTCACCTGCGGATTGTCGACGAAGCGATGGTATTGGGGGCCGAGCAAGACAACGAACAGGTAGTTCGGCAGGAAGACTCCCAACGCCGAGAGCAGACCGCCGATCGGACCCGCCGCCAGGTAGCCGATGAAGGCCACGGTGATGACCACGGGTCCGGGGGTGATCATGGCGATCGCCACCGCATCGATGAACTGGCGCTCGGTCAGCCAGTGGAATTGTTGAACCACCCCACCGTGCAGGAAGGGCACGATCGCAAGTCCACTCCCGAACACGAAGAGACTGGCCGACACGAAGTAGCTCGAGAGGCTTGCCAAGGTGGTCGCGTTGGCGGGGCCGTGGAGGCCGGCGGTCAAGATTAACCATGGGGCCATCCCCAGGGCTCTGGGGCCGATGCGGGGCGGAGCCCGCAGGAGCAACGAGACCGCGCCGCAGGCGAGAAACACCCAGACGATTTCCCTCTCGGTCCATGCCGTCGTCACGAAGCTCGCGGCGAGGAGGGCCCAGAGGAGGGGGTCCCGACTCATGGTCTTGCGGATCAGCTTGTAGGCGCTGAACCCGATGATCGCGATGACGGCGGCCCCGATGCCGTAGAAGGCCCCTTGAATCCAAGAGAGGCCGCCAAAGCGCAGGTAAAGGGCCGAAAGGGCCATCACCATCAGGAAGGACGGCGTGATGAAGGCCACACCGACGAGGGTGGCGCCCCGGACTCCCCCGCGCACCCAACCGAGATAGATGGCGAGCTGGGCCGCGAGGGGGCCTGGCGCGAGCTGAGCGAACGCCAGGCCCTCCACGTAGTCCTGGTGGGAGATCCAACGGAGCTGTCCGACCAGGTCGCGCTCCATGTGGCCGGCCAGGGCGATGGGGCCGCCGAAGCCAAACGTTCCGAGCCGCAAGAAGTAGAGCAGGAACTCCGACAGCCGATGAGGTTCCGTCTGCTCGGGCATCCTCTCGCCGGTCCCTTGTCTCACCGGATTGGCTTCGGCAGACATTCCAGGCGCCGCCGGCGCTTAACGGCTCGTTTGGGTGACATCCAGGGCAGCCTTGACGCCACCTGCGAGCCGAGCCGTGGGGCCCACCCCCCAGTAGTGGAGGAAGATCACGCGCGGCCGCTCTTGGGTCATGTGGTTGTGGATGGCGACGACGTTGATGCCGGCTCCCCGCAGGGCCTTGAGGACCCCCTGCAACTCGTTTTCCAGCATGGCGAAGTCCCCATCGACGACGGCCTGGTCATCGCTGCCCACAAAGGCGGCCCAGGTGTTCACCCCCATCGTGTTGCCGACTTCGACCCCGTGCATGGTCGTGGTTCGGCCGATCGTGACCTTGTAGACCCCGTTGGCGAGCTCCCCTTTGCGGCCCAAGACGGCCTCGATCTTTCCGGGATCCAGCGTCGTGCGGGCGGGGTCCAGATCGGCGTTCGGAATCTCGCCGTTGCCCCCTCGGGTCTCGTCGATCTTGGCGAACACCTTCCCCACCGCCGAGGCGAGGGCCTTCTCGTCACCCATGCCCCCGACGTGCATGAACATGACCTTGGGGCTGTCCCAGAAGAAGTGGTTGTGAAGGGCCGTCACCTCCAACCCGTTGTCCAGGGCCACGCTCATGACCGGATTGACCTGGTCCTCCGTCACGACCATGTCGCCCATCACCATCGTATGGTGCCCCATCCTCTGAAAGGCGGCCCACGACGTGAGGCCCATCGGTGGCGTCATCCGGACCCCGGCCGTCGTGACCCGGAGATCGTTCCGGGGGGCGTTGACCTTGAACACCCCCTCCTTCCGATTCAACGTGCCCTTGTGGCCTGTCAGCCGTTCAATGGTGTCCGTATCGAGCCTCGGAGCGACGGCGGCGATGCGATAGTCGGTCATCTCACCGGCCCGTTCGGCGTGAGCCGGTGAGCTCCCACATGACAGGAGGAGCCCTGCCACCACGGGGACGAGGGAAATCGAACGCGATTCTCGTATCATCACAAACTCCTTTACGGCTTCTTGTAGGCGATGCCTTCGGGTGCGGGCGCCACGCGGACGGTGCCGACCAGCTCCTCGCTCGCGGTGTCGATCACGGAGACCGTGCCACTGCCAGTGTTGGTGACAAACAGCAACTCCCCGTCGGCACTGAACGAGACTCCATGGCTTCCCGCCTCCGACCCAAGCGACAGGGTCTTGACGACCCGGTTGGTTGCCAGATCGATCTTTTGAACGGAACCCCTGCCATCACAGGCCACGTAGGCATCCGTTTGGTTGGGAGCCACGCTGACCTGCACGGGGCCCGGCTCGGTCTTGATGCGGGCGAGAACCTGAAGGGTCCGGCCGTCGATCACCGCCACATGGTTGGAGGCGTGGCACGCGACGTACACGCGACTGCCGTCCTTGAGGGCCCCTTCACCCAGTGGTCCCAACCCGACCGTCACCATCGCGAGCGTCCGCCCGGTGGAGCGATCAATCACCGTGACCTCGCCGCTTCCATTGTTGCTGACGAAGAGGCGAGTCCCTGCCACCAGAGGGAAGTGGGGCATGTGCCCGACGTGCATCGTGCCGGTGACGCGAAGGGCCGTGGGATCGATGACGGACACCGTGTTGTCGTACTCGTTGGTGACATAGGCGATCTTGCCGTCGGGAGAAAAGCTGGTATGTCGAGGTCCGTGCCCCGTCTTGAGGGTTGCCACCACCTCGTCGCTCGCCAGGTCGATGATCGACACCGTCCCGTCGTTGTTGTTGGTCACCCAGGCCTGCCGCTGGCTCGGGTTCAGCGCGACGTTGTGATCCTGGATCCCGACCGGAATCTCCTTCAGGACCTGGCGGGTCGAGACGTCGATCACCGAGATGCGCCCGCCGAACCAAGACGTGACGTACAGCTTTCCTGCCGAGGCGCGAGGGCTCGGGTCTTGTGCCGTCTCGGCCACCTGGTACGCCCGGATTCCCGGGGCGAGTGATGCGAGCGGTTCGATCTGTGCCCGGGCAGGCTGGTTTCCGCACGACCACAGGAAGATTGATGCCGCCAACACGACGGCGAATGGACCATGCTCCTTCTGCAACGTGATGCTCCTCGTGACACTAACGCACCGAATTCGGTGCCGAACGATGCTCATGAGAGGCCCTCCGGTAGAACTCGAACAGGTCGTCCAGGATTCCCGAACTGCGGGACAGGCGGACCTCATCGTCGGGGTGGGCCAGGGCGAGGCCGGTGATGAGTTGGTCGAGGCCCGGGGCCTCCGGGCGAGCGAACTTCTGGTCTTTGAGGTCGATGTCGTGGATGATTTCGGCGAGGTGGCGCAAGGCCGGCTCGTCGAGGCCGAACCGACGGACGAGGACCTCGAAGGTGCACGCCTCCCCTTCGTGCGTGAACTCGGCCTCGAACATGTCGAAGCGGAGCTCGTCGGGTTGCGGCTGGTAGCCTTGGGCCGGGACGAACTTGAAGGTCGCCCCGGGGTCGATGAAGCGCCGGATCAGCCAGGCACTGGCCATCCGATCGATCTTGATCCCTTGCCGCGTTACCCAGGTGCGGTCAGTGAACTCGCCGACGGGGAACCGTGGCGGGAGGGGGGCGCGATCGGGGTGGAGCCGGGCTTCAAGCGCCACGACCGAGCGCTCGGCCAGGTCTCGGCCGGAGGCGCCGAAGAAATCGAGGGTCTTCACCTCCGCCAGACGCCGGCGCAGCCGCTTGAGGTCGGCTTCGAGCGGGGGGCGGGCGTCGTCGGAGACGACCCCGGCGGTCGAAACCCCTTCCAGCAGCGTGTTCGCCTCTTCGGTGATGAGGGCGTAGTCGGCCTCGCGGGCCGCCTGGAAAAGGGACACCACCTGCTCGTCGCTGATGCCCTCCAGAAAGCGGGCCTCCATCAGCGCGGCCTCGCCCCCGCCTTCGAGGATCTCGCGCAAGACCCAGCGGAAGTCCTCCTGGGTCTCCGCCGACATGGGCAGGACGTAGACCGAGTTCTTGATGGCGATCGCCCCCAGCCGTTGCAAGCGCCGCCAGATCTTCACCCGAAAGTAGTTGGGCTTCGGGGGGATCTGGTGGGTGAGCACCAACCAACGGTTTTCCAGCGCTCCGGTCGTCATGCCCCCAGGCTATAGAGCAACTGTATCATTCGTCAACCCTCGCGGGTCAGAAATCAACCCCGGATTCTGGCGCCGATCCGCTAGCGCCCTTGACAGTCAGAAGGGGCTTCCTCTAGCTTCATGGTTCAGTTGCTACATCCCGGTTCGGGAAGGAGACTCGAAACGATGAGGTCTCGGCTCGCCGCCGCCCTTGCCCTGGCGGTCTTTGGATGGGTGGTGCAAGGTGCCGCTCCCCTCCCCGCCGTGTTCACCACGCTGGCTGAGGTGACCCTCGCCGGCCAGGCGGATCGCCTGGACTACCAAAGTCTTGATGCCAAGGCGGGCCTGCTGTTCATCGCCCACCTGGGCTCCTCGCGGGTGCACGTGGTCGACGTGAGGACCCATCGCGTCATCACCGACATTCCGGACGTAGCCAAGGTGCACGGGGTGCTGGCCGTACCGGAGTTGAAGCGGGTCTATGCCTCGGCAACCCAGGAGGATCGCCTCGCGGTTATCGACGAGACCACGCTCAAGGTCATCGCGCGCGTGCCGACCGGGCGCTATCCCGACGGAATCGCCTACGCCCCGAAAGACCACGAGGTCTTCACCTCCGACGAAGAGGGTGGGACCGACACCGTCATCGACACCGTGACCAATCGCCGAGTGGCCACGGTGCCCCTGGGCGGAGAGGCCGGAAATACCCAGTACGATCCCGGCACGAACCGCATCCTGGTCAACGTCCAGACCCTCAACCAGCTGGTCGAGATCGATCCGAGGACCCGCCGGATCGTGGCGCGCCACGCCCTGAGCGGGGCCGATCACAACCACGGCCTCGCCATCGACTCCCCTCATCGCCTGGCGTTCGTGGCCTGCGAAGGGAACGCCAAGCTCCTCGTCGTCGATCTGAACACCTGGAAGGTGCTCGAGCAGCATCCGGTCGGAGAGGTTCCGGACGTGCTGGCGTTCGACCTGGGCCGTCACCTCCTCTTCGTCGCCTCGGAGTCGGGAGTCGTATCGGTGTTCAAGGAGAACGGCCGGTCCCTCTCCAAGCTAGCGGAGGGCCTCTACGCCCCCCATGCCCACACCGTTGCCGTCGATCCCACGACGCATCGGGTCTTTTTCCCGCTGCAAGACGTGGGGGGGCGGCCGGTCTTGCGGGTGGCTGCGTTCCGCGAGCCTTCGCCGCAATGAGACTCGGGGTTGGCGCGCTGCCGCTCGGGGCCTTGTTTCTTGCCCTCGCCGCTTGGCCGGCGGGTGCCAGCCCGCCCGACGTGCCGGCCTCTCAGGGGGTGTCCCTGAACCAGGCCCTCGACCTCGCGCTGCGAAACTACCCAAGCCTCCGCGCCGCGCAGGCACGGGTATCAGCCGCACAGGCCCAGGTCGATCTGGCCCGAGCGGCTTACCTGCCGCGAGCGGATTGGCTCCTCCAGGCGAACCGCGCAACGCTCAACAACACGACCGGTCTGCTGCTCCCGCAAGGCCCCCTCCCTTCCCTGTCGGGACCGGTCCTGGACCCGCTGAGCGCCACGACCGACTGGGGATCGGCCGCCGGGGTCCTCGCCTCGTGGGACGTCTGGGACTTCGGCCTCAAGGCGGCCAACCTGGAGGCGGCGCGAGCCGAAGAAGATCAGACACGCGCGAGCGCCACGCTCACCGAGCTCGAGGTCCAGTCCCAGGCGGCGAACGCCTTCCTGTCCCTACTCGAGGCCCGGGCCACGGTCAAGGCGGCCCAGGCCAACCTGAATCGGACGCAGGTCTTCCTCGCGACGGTCCGATCGCTGGCCGAAACGGGCTTGCGCCCGGGAGCCGACCTATCTCGCGCCAGCGCGGAGGTCGCGAGGGCCCGGATCCAGCTGATCCAGACTACCGAACGAGAGACGGCCGCCCGCCACGTCCTCGCCCAGGCCCTCGGAGTTCCGGAGCCCGGGCTCTCGATCCGAGACTCCGGCCTTCAGCACGAGCCCGTCGTGGCCATCTTGGCCGCGCAGCCCCTGAGCACCCACCCGGCGGCCCGATCGCAGGCCTTCCAGATGGAGACGGTCCACACGCACCTCCGGGCGATCTCGGCTTCCTACTGGCCGACCCTGGCATTGAAGGGGGCGCTTTTCGCCCGAGGGAGCGAGGCGGGGCCGGGGGCCTCCGTCGGAGGAGGGCTGATTCCGAGCCGCCCCAATGCCGCCCTGGGGCTCACGATGGCGATGCCGCTCCTCGATTTCCCGGCCCTTCAAGCCAAGAAACGAGCCGAAGTCGCCAACGAGTCCCGAGAGCGGGCCCGCTACGACGAGCTCGTCCTGCGGCTCGCGGAGCACGAGGCCGAGGCCGAGGCGACCTACCGCTCCGCGGGCGAGATCGCCCAGCAGACGCCGGCCCTCCTGGAGGCCGCGAGAACGACCGACCTCCAGGTCGAGACCCGCTACAAGGCGGGCCTCGCGCCGCTGACGGACGTCGCGGACGCGCAGCGCCTCTTGACCCAGGCCGACGTCGAGGACGCCCTCGCGCGCCTCCGGGTCTGGAGGGCCCTGCTCACCTGGTCCGTGGCGCGCGGGGACCTCGTCCCCTTCCGCGGCGCCCTCGCTTCCTCGCAAGGAGACCGATAGATGGGCTTCGTCCTCGTCGCGATGCGGCGCCCGGTGACGGTCCTGGTGGCCATTCTGGGGATCGTCCTGGCGGCGATCCTCACCATCGGGCGGACGCCGATCGACCTCTTCCCCAACCTCAACCTGCCGGTGATCTACGTGGCTCAGCCGTACGGCGGCCTGGATCCCGCCCAGATGGAAGGATACGTAGCCTCCTACTACGAGTACCACTTCCTCTACATCACGGGGATCAAGGAGGTCGAGTCCAAGTCGATCCAGGGGGTCTCGCTTATCAAGCTGCAGTTCCAGCCCGATACGAACATGAGCCAGGCCCTGTCCGAGACCGTGTCCTACGTCAACCGGGCGCGGGCCTTCATGCCGCCCGGCACCGTGCCCCCCTTCATCGTGCGCTTCGACGCCGGAAGCGTTCCGGTCGGGCAGCTCGTCTTCTCGAGTCCGTCGCGCTCGGTCGGGGAGATCCAGGACCTCGCGCTCTTCAAAGTGCGCCCGCTCTTCGCCTCCCTGCCGGGGGTCTCGGCCCCGCCCCCCATCGGCGGCAACCAGCGGACGATCGTCATCCAGGTCGATCCCGAACGCCTGCGAAGCTACGCCATGTCTCCGGACGACGTGGTCAAGGCCGTGGCCGCCGGCAACACCATCACCCCGTCCGGCAACGTCCGGATCGGCGACCTGAACCGCCTCTCTCCGATCAACTCGGTGGTGAGCGATCCGCAGGAGCTCGCCAGCCTTCCGATCCGATCCGGCGCCGGCCCGACGGTCTTCCTGCGGGACGTCGCCCTGGTGAAGGACGGGACCGACACCCTGGCGGGCTACGGCCTGGTAGACGGGCATCGCTCGGTCTACATCCCCGTCACCAAGCGAGCCGACGCTTCCACCTGGGCCGTCGTGCAGGCCGTCAAAGCAGCCCTTCCGGGCATGCGGGACGTATTGCCCGACGACGTCAAGGTGAGCTTCGCGTTCGACCAGTCCGGGTACGTGCGGAACGCGCTCGTCGGGCTGTTGACGGAAGGGGGGCTCGGCGCGATCCTCACCGGTCTGGTCGTGCTCCTGTTCCTGAGAAACTGGAAGAGCGCGCTGATCGTTGTGGTCACCATCCCGGTCTCACTGCTCTCGGCTCTGATCGCCTTGCGGCTCTCGGGACAGACCCTCAACCTCATGACGCTGGGCGGCCTCGCTCTCTCGGTCGGCGTGCTCGTGGACCAGGCCACCGTGGCCATCGAGAACGTCCATCGCCACCTCGAGCTGGAGACGGGCCGAGCTCGGGCGGTCCTGAATTCCAGCCGGGAGATCGTCTCCCCCGTCCTGCTCGCGACGCTGTGCCTGCTTGCGGTCTTCGTGCCCTCCGGCTTCATGTCGGGCGTGCCGCGCGCCCTCTTCCTGCCGCTCAGCCTCTCGGTGGGCTTTGCGGTGGTCGCCTCCTTCGGGCTCTCACAGACCCTCGTCCCCGTCCTCTCCACCTGGCTGCTGACTGAACCGGGTTTCAGCCACGCCCCGACCCGCTTCGAGCGGATGCGCGATCGCTACGCGGCGGCGCTCCGCCCCCTCTTCCGCTTCAAGGGGGCCATCGCGGCCGGCTACCTCGTCGTGGCCCTCCTCCTGGTCGTTCTGCTCGCCAGAAGCGTCGGGACCGAGCTCTTTCCGGACTCCAATGCGACCCAGCTCAGGCTTCGCTTGCGGGCCGCCACGGGAACCCGCGTCGAGCGTACGGAAGTCCTGACACGACGAGCGCTCGACGTGGTCGAGCGGGAGATCGGCCCGGAGCGCGTGGCGACGTCGATCGCCTACGTCGGAACCCAGCCGACCAGCTACCCGGTCAACACCGTCTACCTCTGGACCAGCGGCTCCCACGAGGCGGTCCTCTCCATCTCCTTGAAAGAACCGTCCCCGGATGCCATGGATGGGCTCAAGGATCGCCTGAGGCGCCGCCTTCACGAGGCGCTCCCGGACCTGGCGGTCTCGTTCGAGCCAGGCGACCTGGTGGGTCAGGTCATGAGCCTCGGGGCCCCCACCCCCGTCGAGATCGCGATCGTCGGCAAGAATCTCGACGACAGCCGTGCCTATGCCGAGCGGATCCGGGCCCAGCTCGAAAAGCTGCCCTATCTGCGTGACCTGCAGTTCGGTCAACCGCTCGACTATCCGACCGTCGACGTGAGGGTCGATCGCGAGCGGGCCGGCCAGCTGGGGCTCACGATGGAACAGGTGGGGAAGTCGTTCACGGTCACGACCTCCTCCAGCCGCTTCACCCAGCCCAATTACTGGCTCGATCGCTCCAAGGGCACGACCTACCAGGTCCAGGTCGAGGTTCCGCCCGCCCGGGTGGGGAACCTCGCCGATTTGGCGAATTTGCCGGCCGTCTCCGGCACCTCGGCCGGCCCCTACCTGAGGGACATGGCGCGGGTCAGCTTCGGTACGACCGTGGGCGAGTACGATCGTCTCAACAACATGCGCATGCTGACCCTGACCGCGAACCTGAGCGGCCATGACCTGGGCTCGGCTGCCCGGGACATCCAGGCGGCCATCCGGGCGGCCGGGGCGGCGCCCAAGGGCGCCAAGCTCAAGGTCCGCGGCCAGATCGCCTTGATGCTCGATACCCTGAGCGAGCTGCAGACCGGTCTCGCGATCGCCGTGCTGGCCGTCTTCATCCTCCTGGCGGCCTACTTCCAGTCCTTCCGCCAGGCGTTGGTGGTCGTGTCGGCCGTGCCCGCCGTGCTGGCGGGGGTCCTGCTCATGCTGCTCGCGACCGGGACCACCCTCAACATCCAGTCCTACATGGGGGCCATCATGGCCATCGGGGTGGCGTTGGCCAATGCCATCCTGCTGGTGAGCGTCGCGGAAACCGAGCGCCGAGCCTCCGCCTCGCCCGCCGAGGCGGCCTTGGCGGCGGTCCGGAGCCGGATGCGGCCCATCCTGATGACGAGCCTCGCCATGGTGGCCGGGATGGTTCCCATGGCGCTTGGGTTGGGAGAGGGCGGGGATCAATCGGCGCCGTTGGGCCGCGCCGTGATCGGGGGCCTCCTGGCCGCGACGGGCGCCACCTTGGCGCTGTTGCCCCTCGTCTTCTCCGTCGTTCAGGGTTCGGCCAAGGTGGCCTCGGTTTCCTTGGATCCGGATGACCCGGACAGCCTCCACTTCGAAGACCGACCGATCGCTGAGGCGGTCGGCCGTGTCTAGCACAGGGAAGAGAGCCATGCGAGTCAAGCCTTCCATCATCCTCTGGACGGTTCTGGGGGCCGCCCTATCTGGCTGCACCCGGCACGAGGCGGCGGCCGTCCAGGATACCAAGCCCAAGATGCCCGTCGTCAAGGCCTTTCACCTGAAATCGAGCCAGCCCGAGCGGCGATTGGAGCTGCCCGGCGAGCTGAGCGCCTATGAGAGCGTGGACGTCTATCCGAAGGTCGATGGCTTCCTGGAAACCGTGCTGGTCGACAAGGGCGATCGCGTGAGGCGCGGCCAGCTGCTCGCGCGGATCGTCGCGCCCGAGGTGGATGCCCGCCTCGGGGAGGCGGAGGCGAAGGCGCTGGCGGCCCACGCCCAGTACGTGGAAGCACAGGCCAAGCTCCAGGCGGACGAAAGCAGCTACACGCGCTTGAAAGCCGCGGCCCGGATCCCGGGCGTGGTCACGGAAAATGACCTGTCGGTGGCGAAGGGGACCGTGGACGCGTCCCGGGCCCACGTCGACGCGCTGCGGAGCGCCGAAGCAGGGGCTCGCGCGAGCGTGAGTTCGCTGAAGAGCGTCCATCGGTACCTGCAGGTCACGGCGCCCTTCGACGGGATCGTGACGGCGCGTTTCCTGCATCCAGGGGCCCTGGTCGGGCCGGCGGGGGCCGGAGCGACCAAGCCCATCCTGCACCTTGAGGACAACGCGAGGTTGCGCCTGACCGTGTCGGTTCCCGAATCGGAGGTGGCTGGGATCGTTCCCGGAAAGGCGGTGCGCTTCGCCGTCTCGGCCCTGCCGGATCGGGGGTTCGAAGCCGTGATCGCCCGCGTCTCGCACGCCTTGGACGTGAAGACCCGCTCGGAGTCGGTCGAGTTGGAGGTTCCGAACCGCCCGGGGGAGCTCGCCTCGGGCATGTACGCGGACGTCACCTGGGTGGTCCGGCGCTCCAGGCCCAGCTTCTTCGTCCCGCCCAGCGCGATCGTCAGCACGACTGAACGGACCTTCGTGGAACGGCTCCGCGACGGCACGCTCAGCTGGGTGGGGATCCGGCGAGGGGCCTCGACCGGCGACCGGATCGAGGTGTTCGGCGACCTCCGGGAAAACGACCTGATCGCGTTGAAGGGCACCGATGAGCTGGCGGACGGGACGAGGGTCGCGGAACGGGTGGGCTCGCCCTGAGGATCACCGGGGGGTGAGGCGGAAGCGGCAGGCCCTGCCCCCCTTCACCAGGCATTCTTCGTGCCGGACGGGGGCGCCCGTGAGCTGCTCGAGCAGCTCGAGGTCGAACTGGCACACCTCCGGGATCCGGCTCGCCAGGCCGTGGTAGACGCAGTTGGTCGCCACGATCCCTAGGGCCTCCGGGTGCGCCGGGTCCGGCCAGACGTCCGCTTCGTACCCGAGCTCGTTCATGACGGAGACGGTCACGTCGACCTTTGCGGGAAGCGGCTTCCCGGCCACCCGGGGCTCCAAGGCGGCCGCGACGGGGGTGGCGATCGCCCGCAGCCACTGGGCGAGACCTTCGGCGCCCTTTTCGTGGCGGACCGCTTCCAGGAGTCTCTCTGAAAACCAGGCGTATTGTTTCGGAAAGCTTTCCTGGCCTCGATCCGTCAGGTGGTAGGTGCGAACGGGGCGGCCATGAGTCGGGCGAAGGGCCCCGGCGACGACCAAGCCATCCCGCTCGAGCGCGGTGAGGTGCTGTCGTACCGCTGGCCGAGTAATTTTCAGGGATTCGGCCAATTCGTCGATCGTCAGCCCGGCTCGCTCCCCTCTCAGCCGGCGCATCAGGTCAACCCGTCGATCCCCTTGAATGTCCACCGTTCTCTCCCATGGCCTCGGTCACGGCCCTTCGGGCCCTCGAAGCGGTCTTTCGAAATAAATATATTGCAAAAGCATCAAATCCCCCCTATAGTCTTTCACAGCGAAGCGAACGTTTCAACCCCGGATGAGGGGAGGAGGCCCGAATGGCTGTCGAGATCCGGATTCCCTGCCGAAAGCGCGATCGCGCCGAGGAAGCCCTCCGGCTCCTGTTGGAGACGATCGGGGAGGATCCGGATCGCGAAGGCCTTCTCGAGACGCCGAGCCGTATCCTGCGAAGCTGGGACGAGATCTTCCAGGGGTATCGGCAAGACCCGGCCGAGATCCTCGCGACGACCTTCGAAGAGGTCGAGGGATACGGGGAGATAGTGCTTCTCAAGAACATCCCCTTCCACTCGACCTGCGAGCACCACATGCTGCCCTTCGAAGGGGAGGCCCATGTGGCCTACCTTCCCGGCGGGAGCGTCGTCGGGCTCTCCAAGCTCGCCCGCTTGGTCGATTGTTTCGCCAGGCGCCTGCAGATCCAGGAGCGCATGACCCAGCAGATCGCCGACGCCTTGATGGTCCACCTGCAAGCCCGGGGAGCGGCTGTCCTGGTGGCCGGGACGCACGGGTGCATGGCCTGCCGAGGCGTCCGGAAGGAAGGGGCCCGGATGGTCACCATGGCGTTCGAGGGTGACTTCCGGACTCCGGAGAGACGCTCGGAGCTTCTCTTGCTTACTAAAACTTAATGATTGAAGATAAGGGTTAGACGTCGCACGCGCTGGACGCAGAAGGAGAAGAGCCATGGAACAAACGACGATCTCTCGACGGGAATTGCTGGCAAAGGGGGCGATCGCCGGGGCCACGGGGGTCATCACGCTCGCCACCTTAGGCTTTGCGGACAAGGCCTTCGCGGCGCGGGGCGGCGCGGGGGATCTCAAGATCCTCAACGCGGCGCTCGATCTCGAGAATCAGGCCATCTGGGCCTACGGGGCGGCCGCGGGCAAGCTCAGCAACACGGGCGTGGGCAATACGGTCAAGACGCTGGCCCTCAGCAACCAGCACGACCACATGGAGCACCGGGACCTTTTCATCAAGACGATCAAGAGCCTCGGCGGCACCCCGGTGAAGGCGCGACCGTCCTACGACCTCTCGGCCTACATCAAGCGGGGCGAAGGTAACCTGGACAGCGACGCCAACATCGCGAAGCTGGCGCTCGCCCTCGAGGTCGATGCCGTGCTCGCCTATGCGAGCGCCATCCAGGCCCTCAAGAATCCCGACCTGCGGGCGGCGGGCCTCACGATCCTGCCGGACGAGTCGGCCCACGCCGCGGCCATCCGCTCGGTCTTTCACTCCCTGGATGCCAGCATCAAGCCGGTTCCCGCTTCTTCGCTCGGCCCCAAGACTCGCGGGGAGTGGGTCCTCAAGGTCTAGTCGCGGCGGGCCCGGAACGACCTTCCGGGCCCACTTTCTTTCAAGGAGACTCCATGCGCAGGCTCGTCGTCGCATGCCTCGTGAGCGGGTGCCTGATCGCTCCCGCGGCTCAGGCGAAACCCCGGCCGAAGCTTGCTTCGTCGGCCACGGTCGTCATCGAGGCCTTCCAGTACTCCCCCGATCACGTCACCATCCGGCGCGGGGGCACCGTCACCTTCGTCAACAAGGACGGGGTGCCCCACACGGCGACCCCGGACCCGGGGGCCCATTTCAAGGGCACCGGCTTGATCGAGGGCGGGGCCAAGGCGACTGTCCGCTTCGACCAGAAGGGTCGGCAGGCTTATCACTGCGACTTCCACCCGAGCATGACGGGGGTGGTTACGGTTCAGTAGCCGGAGCTCCGCCGAACGTCCCGGCAAGAGTAGCGGCCGAATGGCCACCGCCACCGCTCTTCAGAGCTGCAGGATTTGCCAGCGATAGTCCTTGGCGAGTTGGGCCAAGGTGGGGTCGGGGTTGATGACTCCAGCCCTGCCGACCACCTCGAACATGCTGGCGTCTGACACGCTGTCGGCGTAGGCTGCGGAGCCATCCAGGCCGATGCTGTGCTTCCGGGCATACTCCCGCATGAGCTGCCCCTTGTTCGGACCGAACACCTCAGGCGGCACCATCCGGCCGGTGGCGATCCCGTTCTTGTCGAGCTCCAGCCGGTTCGCGATCACCCCGTCGAAGCCGTACTCGGCCGCGAAGTGCCGGACCGTGAAGTCCGGCGCCCCCGTGACCAGCACGAGGTCCCCCTTGCGGCGGCAGGCCTCCAGGAAGTCCCGGGTGTAGCCGTGGATCCGCTTCTTGATGACGTCCTCATAAAGGGTCTTGGAGAGGCGTTCGAGGCGATCGCCGCTCATCCCCTTGTACTGACCGAACAGGTGCCGCGCGAAGGCCATCCGGCTCTTGGCGTCCAGGGCGTAGAAGGCCGGGATGTTGGCTACGAGCTTGGCCGTACGGGCCATGGCGCCCAGCCGCTGCCCGCAGTGGCGCGCATAGAAGGCGTAGACGTGGACCATGTTGGTGTCGGCGAGTGTCCCGTCGAAGTCGAGGAACGTCGCCGTCTTGAGGCCAGTAGGCGCCAAGGCGCCCGTGGTCACGAGCGGCCGCCCATCATCTCGTCGAGCTTCCGCTTGCCCCAGTGCAGCTGCGACCCCGCCACGACCTTGATCTGGTCGATCAGGCTGTCCTGGCGAGGCTTCAGCTGACCCGCGAGGTACATCTCCTTGCTCGGCTTGCGGCGCAGCTTGCCGCTCGAGGTCTTGAGCAGCGTGTGCGGCGGCAACAGCTCGATGCGGTCGGGCACGAATCCGAGCGCGCCCGAGAGGGCCTCCTTGACCCGCGTGCGCAAGGCATCCAATTCGGCCTTCTCGGAGAGCCGCGTCTCGGCGAGGACGATGATCTCCTCGGTCTGGCGCTCGGCGTCCATGTGCCCGAAGGCGATCACGCAGCCCTTGCGGGTGCCCTCGACCGTCTCCACCACCGCCTCGATGTCCTGAGGGTAGTAATTCCGGCCGTAGCGGATGATGAGGTCCTTCTTGCGGCCCGTCACGTACAGGTGCCCGTCCATGACGAAACCCAGGTCCCCGGTCAGCAGCCATCCGTCCTGCAGGACCTCGGCCGTCTTCTCGGGGTTGCGGAAGTAGCCCTGCATCACCGAGGGCCCCTTCAGCGCGATCTCGCCGATCTGGCCGTGGGCCATCGGCTCGCCCGTCTCGGGGTCGCGGATCTGGGCGGCCGACTCCGGGAAGGGTTGACCCAGCCCGAAGGCCGGCACGGCGAGCTCCTGCTCGGAAGCGACCAGCGACACCTCGTGCTCGCCCTCCAGCTTCTGGCGATCGATCCAGATAATCGTCGGCCGGGAGTGGATCTGCGGGAAGGTCGAGGCCACCGTGCTCTCGGCGAGACCGTACACCGGCAGGAAGGTGTCGTCCTTGAAGCCGTGGGGCCTGAAGCGATTCAGGAAGGCCTCGTAGGTCTCGAGCCGGATGGGCTCGGCCCCGCACATGGCGACCCGCAACGAGGAGAGGTCGAGCCCTTCGAGGGCCTTGTCCGAGATGCGGGCGGCGCACAGGTTGTAGGCGAAGTTGGGCGCGACTGTGATGGTGCCGCGGTACTTGCTGATGGCTTCGAGCCACAACCGCGGCCGCATGAGGAAGGTCTGGGGCCCCATGAGGACCATGTCGATCCCCGAGTAGATGGCGCCCAGCATCGTCCCGATGAGCCCCATGTCGTGGTACAGGGGCAGCCACGAGACGACCCGGTCCTTGGTGTTGTCGAGTTGCAGGCAGTGCTCGATGTTGTGCACGTTGTGCAGGAGGTTGAGGTGGCTCAAGGCCACGCCCTTCGGCATATCCGTGCTGCCCGACGTGTACTGGATCATGGCGGGGTCGGTCGGGGAGATTTCCAGCGCGGGCGGGGTGTCGACGGGCTTGAGGTCGGAGAGGGTCTCGATGGCGATCGCGTGCCTGACCGATTTCGCCTGGTCGAGGGCCTGACCGAGGACGGCCTTCACGTCCTTCCAGTAGACGATCGTGGTCGCCTGGCTGTTGTTGAAGACCCCCACCAGCGTGTGCAGGAACTGCTTGAGCTGCTTGAGGTTGAAGGGGGGGTAGACCGGCACCGGGATGGCCCCCGCCGCGATCACCCCGAAGAAGGAGTAGAGGTACTCCGGGCAGGTGGGCAGCATGAGGACGACCCGATCGCCCGACCGCACCCCGCGCTCCCGCAGGCCGTGGGCATAGGCGAAGGCCATCTGGCAGACGTGGCCCCAGGTGTAGGTCGTGGGACGGCCCTGCTCGTCGAGGTACGTGAACTCGCGGGTCCAGTCGCGACGCATCTGGAGCATCTCGACGATCGTCTTGCAGCGCAGTTGGTCCTGCCAGTCGGGGCAAGAAATACCGTTCAAGCTAGGGTTAGGTTCGGTGACGGCCATGGCTACCTCTGGGCGGGGTGGGGGACGGCGTTTGGGCTGGTCTTCTAGTGGGCCTGGGCGACAGGTTGCTGGAAGACGCTCGGCGACAGCGTCGGTGCCTGAGGAGTGAGCTTGCTTTCCAGGTAGGGCAAGAGCTCGGCGATCGGAAGTCGCACCTGGGTCATCGAATCGCGCTCGCGCACGGTGACGGCGTGGTCGTTGAGGCTGTCGAAGTCGATCGTGACGCAGTAGGGCGTCCCGATCTCGTCCTGACGCCGGTAGCGCTTGCCGATCGAGCCCGTCTCGTCGTACTCGACGAACCAGCGCCGGCGCAGCGCCTCGTGGAGGGCCTTCGCGGGGCCCTTGAGCTCGGGCTTCTTGGAGAGAGGGAGGATGGCCACCTTGATCGGCGCGAGCGAGGGATGCAGCCGCAGCACGACCCGGGTCTCGCCCTTGTCGTCGACCTCCTCGGCGTAGGAGTCGACCAGGAAGGCGAGCGTCGCCCGGTCCGCGCCCGCCGAGGGCTCGATCACGTAGGGGACGTAGCTCTCGCGCGTCTCTTCGTCGAAGTGGGTGAGGTCCTTGCCCGAGAATTCGGCGTGGCGCTTGAGGTCGTAGTCGGTACGGTTGGCGATCCCCTCCAGCTCCGACCAGCCGAACGGGAACTCGTACTCGATGTCGTAGCAGCCCTTGGAGTAGTGGGCGAGCTCGTCGGGACCCTGGCCGCGCTTGCGCAGGCGCTCGGGGTTCATGCCGAGGTCGGTGTACCACTTCCAGCGGGCGGCGACCCACGACTCGAACCACTGGTTGGCCTCGGCGGGCGGGCAGAAGTACTCGATCTCCATCTGCTCGAACTCGCGGGTCCGGAAGGTGAAGTTGCCGGGGGTGATCTCGTTGCGGAAGCTCTTGCCGATCTGGGCGATGCCGAAGGGCGGCTTGCGGCGGGTCGCGGTCTGGGCGTTCTTGAAGTTCACGAAGATGCCCTGGGCCGTCTCGGGCCGCAGGTAGACGACCGCCGCCGAATCCTCGACGGGGCCCATGAACGTCTTGAACATGAGGTTGAAGTTGCGCGGCTCGGTGAGCTCGGTGCTGCCGCAGTTGGGGCAGACCATGTGGCCCAGGGCCCAGCGGACGGCTTCGGGATCCTTGAGCAGCTCCTCGATCGAGCCCTTGGCGAGCCGTTCCACGAGCTCGGCCGGGAAGGACTCGGCGCCCTTGCGCACCAGCTTGGCCGTGCTCTCGCCCTTCTGGTGGGCCTTGGCGATCGCCTCGATCAGGTGGTCCGCCCGGAAGCGCTGTTTGCAGCTCTTGCAGTCGACCAGGGGGTCGTGGAAGGTGTCGAGGTGGCCGCTCGCCTTCCAGGTCTCGGGGTGCATGAGGATGGCGGCGTCGAGGCCGACCATGTCGTCGCGCTCCTGCACGACGGAGCGCCACCAGGCCTGCTTGACGTTGTTCTTGAGCAGAACGCCGATGGGACCGTAGTCCCAGGTGCTGGCGAGCCCCCCGTAGATCTCGGAACTCTGGAAGATGAAGCCCCGGCGCTTGCACAGGGAGACGATCTTGTCCATCAGGTCGGGGGCGGAAGTGCTGGCCATGGGCTCCTCACATGCTAAACAACCACGGAGGGTCATTGTAACACGATGCGAAGGGCCTCGGTGGTTGCTACTGACGGACCGTGACGGAGTAGCCTTTCGATCCGACCTCGTCGGCCACGACCAGGGCGCGATCGCGCTTGGCGTAGGCTCCGACCTGGGCGTGGTACTGGCCGCTGGAGTCCTGGACGACCACGGCGTGGATGCCGGCCGCGGAGAGCTCGTCGACCATCGACTGAGCCGAGCTCTCGGTGTCGTAATTGCCGACCTGCACCCGGTACATCTTGCCGCGGCTCGACGATTCGTCGGTTTGGTCGGGGTTATCGGCCGCCGGAGCGGGCGTCGCCTGGTCGCGGGGGGGGGCGGCGTCGGAAGCCGGGGTGGTCTCGGGGGTGGGGGTCGGGACCGGGGTGGGGGTCGAGTCGGGGCCAGCGGCGAAGGGATCGACCGGAGCGGGGGTCACGAGCGGGCCCGTCGTGGGGCTCGCCGTGGTGATGGGCGGGGCCGAGGCCATCGCGACGGCCTCCTGGGGCATGGTCGAGGCGGCGATGGGGGGCTCTTTGACGGCGACCCGGGTGCCTCGGTAGGTGAACCAGAAGCCCGCCCCGAACGAGAGCAGCGAGCTCAGGATGAAGACCGTCCAGTAGAACCGGCTGCGGTTGGGGCGCCGGCGCTTGGGCGGAACTGGCTTGTTGAGCTGCTTGGCCAAGGGTGATCGGGTTCCTTACAAGGGTGCGGGCGTCATGATAGCACAAGCACGACCGTTGCAGGCGTTTAGGTGCTTTGGGTCACATGGTGGACCGGGGTTTACCGAAGTTTTACTTTTGTTAACCCGCCATTAGTTTCATAACGTTCGCTTGATTTCTATAATCAAAACCTAATCTCCCGATAAAGTGGGCCGAGGCACCGCCCGCCCTGGATCGCGGGACCCCGAGAGGGAGGAAACGCTGGCATGAACACCTTGGAAACGAAGACCGGGACCCCTACCCTGCGCTTGACGTTCGACGTTGCCCCGTCGCGCATGGACTCCTACCTCGACCTGGCGCTCCGGGCCCGGCGGCACGGGGATCCGTTCGCGGCCGAGGCGATCTTCTACCGGGCGATCGCCGAGGCCGCCTCGGCAACCGAGTGCGTCCGCGCTGCTCGCTTCATCCACCGGGAGTGGGGAGCCGCCGACGACCGCCACTTCGGCCCCATGCGCAACCAGCTGGTGTGCGCCGCCCTCCTGCGCGGCGTGGCCTTCGCGACCAGCGCCGACGAGGCCCGCTGGGTCGGACAGCGGGCACTCGGGATGGGCGTGCCGGTCGCGGCCGATGCGGCCTGCCGCAAGGCGGCCGACTGGCCGTACGACTCGGAGATCGAAGCGCTTCCGTCGCTCGAGGGCCTGTTCCGTTACGTCGTGGCGCAGCGCGGCTTGACGGCTTGACCGGCCGCGCGGATCCTCGGAACACCGTCCGGCTCGGGCTCTCGACCGCGGCGCTCTTGTTGGCAACGGCCTGCACGGAGCCCATGGGCCCTCAAATCGGCCCTCCCGCCACACCCACCGCTGGCCGTCCTCCGTTCCTGGCGGCTGGCCTTGCTTTGGAAACTCTGGCGGGTGGCGACTCGGCTGGGTACCAGGACGGTTTGGGGCCGACGGCTCGCTTCGACGGTCCAGTGGCCCTCGTGGTCAGCCCGAGTGGCCAGGCTTTCGTCGCGGATTGCTTCAACCACTGCATCAGGACCGTTTCGTCCGGCAGCGTCGTCGCGACCTGGGTAGGGGCCACCCGTCCGGGCTTCGCTGACGGGGCGCGCTTTTCCGCCCAGTTCGACCGACCCAGCGGGGTGGCGCTCGATTCGAGCGGAACGCTGTACGTAGCCGACACCCTCAACCAACGGATTCGACGGGTTACCTCGGATGGCATGGCCACGACCCTCGCCGGGAGCGGGTTTGCGGGATTTGCCGATGGGGTCGGCTCTGCGGCCCAGTTTTCGGCCCCACAGGCGATCGCCGTGGATGGGAGCGGCAGCGTCTTCGTCGCCGACACCCTGAATCACCGTATCTGCCGCATCTCGGCGAACGGGCAGGTCTCGACGCTTGCGGGCTCGGGTCTCGCCGGTTACCAGGATGGGCCGGCGCCTCAAGCCCAATTCGATGCCCCCAGCGGACTCGCCGTCGACGCGAGCGGCAGTGTGTACGTGGCGGACACCTTCAACCACTGTATTCGTCGGATCTCGCCGAATGGGGCAGTCTCGACGCTGGCGGGCTCCGGGACCTCGGGGAACGGAGACGGGTTGGCGGCGTCGGCCCAGTTTTCCGCGCCGAGTGGCCTCGCGATCGATGCCAGCGGCAGCCTTTACGTGGCGGACACCGATAACAGGGCGATCCGAAAGATCGACCGCGCTGGGACCGTCTCCACCCTGGTAGGGCCCGGTGGGTTGACGGTGCTCGGCGCACCCCGCGGCGTCGCCGTGGACGGATGGGGCGCGATCTGGGTGGCTGATACCCAGAACAACGTGATCCGGCGCAGCCACTGAGACGATGTTTTATCTTAACGAAATGCTTCCCTCAATTTAAGAAAGTAAGGACTTAACAGCTCTATAACACCCCGTGTCAAAGATTGTTTGAGTTTCGGGGGAGGGTGGAGCGATGGCGGTTGGATCGTTGGCGGCTGAGAATCTGATGGGTGTCACGGGCCGGGTCATGGCGGGCCGAGAGGCGGCGATCGCCGGCCAAGCCGCCGATACCGCGGCCTCGAGCCTCCGGCAGGCCTCGGACTCGATGGCGCGCTCCCCGGAGCTAACCAGCGCCCTTTTGAATCGCTCGGCCGAGGTCCAGCAGCAGATCGCCGATCTCACGGCGCGCACCGACGTCCTGGCCAACAAGCTCGGGGCCGTCAAAAAGATCCTGGAGTCCTCCAAGAGCGACAACACCTGGTACGTGAACACCTGGAACAGCGAGACCCGCTACTCTAACCACGACGACCAGATCTCTTTCCTGCGCCGCCGGTGGGAGAATGACCGGGGCCACTTCGAGGATATGCGCGGGGCCCTCCACGCGGAGACTCCGGTCCATGCCTCAGTTCCGGCGCTGCCGGTCCTGACGGAAGAGGACGTAGTACTTTCAGACCGGGCGATCGGTTCCTTGCGCCGGAACCTGCAAGGCGCGCAGCAGACCCTGGCCGAGCTGACCACCAAGCATGATCTGCTCGCGGCGAAGGTCGAGAGCGCCAAGGGCATCCTCAAGCAGCAAGAGGGCAGTCACGAGTGGTTCACCAACGACTGGAACAACGTCACGCGGCACCAGGGCAATGGCAATAAGGTCAGCCGCCTGCGCGAGATGTGGGATACGTCGGATGGCTACCGCAACAGCCTGAGCGCTATCCTGTAGCGAAACCGTTTCGAACGGCGAGGGCGAGCCAATTTCGGCTCGCCCTCGCCCTGTTTTCGCCGATTGCCTACACGTCCAGGTTCTTGACCTCGCGGGCGTGCATCTGGATGAACTCGCGCCGCGGCTCGACCTTGTCGCCCATCAGGATGGTGAACAGGCGGTCCGCCTCGGCCGCGTCCTCGATGTCGACCTGCAACAGCGTCCGGTTGGTCGGGTTCATCGTGGTCTCCCACAGCTGCTCGGGCATCATCTCGCCCAGGCCCTTGAACCGGCTGATCGTGAGACCGTCGGACCCGATCCGCTCCTTCAAGGCATCCAGCTCGCGGTCCGTGTAGCAGTAGTGGACCTGCTTGCCCTTCTCGACCTTGTAGAGGGGCGGCTGCGCGATGTAGATGTAGCCCCCTTCGACCAACGGCTTGGCGTACCGGTAGAAGAAGGTGAGGAGCAGGGTGCGGATGTGCGCCCCGTCCACGTCGGCGTCCGTCATGATCACGACCTTGTGGTAGCGCAGCTTGGCCACGTCGAAGTCGTCCGAGACGCCCGTCCCGATGGCGATCGTGAGGTTCTGGATCTCCTCGTTGCCGTAGATCTTGTCGAGACGCGCCCGCTCGGTGTTCAGGATCTTGCCGCGCAGGGGCAGGATGGCCTGGAACATGCGGTCCCGGCCCTGCTTGGCCGAGCCGCCCGCCGAGTCCCCCTCGACGATGTACAGCTCGCAGCGCTCCGGATCCCGCTCCGAGCAGTCCGCGAGCTTGCCGGGCAGGGTGGAGCTCTCGAGCGCGCTCTTGCGACGCGTGAGCTCGCGGGCCTTGCGGGCCGCCTCGCGGGCGCGCAGGGCCTCGATCGCCTTGGAGATGATCTGCTTGCCCACCCCCGGGCTCGATTCGAGGAAGTGGCCCAGGGCGTCGCTGAACACGGCCGTCACGATGCCCGTGACCTCGGGGTTGCCGAGCTTGGTCTTGGTCTGGCCCTCGAACTGAGGCTCGGGGATCTTGACCGAGATGACGGCCGTGAGGCCCTCGCGCACGTCCTCGCCCGAGAGGTTCGCGTCCGACTCCTTGATGGTGCCGGCCTTGCGGCCGTACTCGTTGAGCAGGCGGGTCAAGACGTTGCGGAAGCCCGTCAGGTGCGTGCCGCCCTCGTGGGTGTTGATGTTGTTGGCGAAGGCGAGCACCGTCTCCGAGTAGCCGGTCGTGTACTGCATGGCGATCTCGACCGTCACGTCGTCCTTGACGCCCGAGACGTAGATGACCGCGGGGTGCAGGGTGTCCTTGTTCTCGTTGAGGTACTCGACCATCTGCACGATGCCGCCCTCGTAGTGGTACAGCTCCACCCGATCGGCACCCTCGGGGCCCTGACCCTCGCCGACGAAGCGGATGCTGACACCCCGGTTGAGGTAGGCGAGCTCGCGGAAGCGGCCCGAGAGGGTCTCGTAGCTGAAGGTCGTCGTCTCGAAGATCTGGGCGTCGGGCATGAAGGTGACGGTCGTGCCGGTGCCCTCGGCCGTGCCGAGCGTCTCGAGCCCGCCCACCGGGACGCCCCGCTCGTAGCGCTGCATGTAGCGGAAGCCGTTGCGCTTGACCTCGACCTCGCAGAATTCGGACAGGGCGTTGACGACCGAGACGCCCACGCCGTGCAACCCGCCCGAGACCTTGTAGCCGCCGGCGCCGAACTTGCCGCCCGCGTGCAGGACGGTCATGACCGTCTCGAGGGTGCTCTTGCCCGTCTTGGGGTGCACCTCGACCGGGATGCCGCGGCCGTTGTCGACGCACGACACCCGCCCGTCGGCGTGCAGCGTCACCGTGATGTCGGTGCAGTGGCCCGCGAGCGTCTCGTCGATCGAGTTGTCGATGACCTCGTAGACGAGGTGGTGCAACCCACGCTCACCGGTGCTGCCGATGTACATGCCGGGCCGCTTGCGGACGGGCTCGAGGCCCTCCAGAACCTGGATCTGGGCGGCTCCGTAGTCCTGGGTCACGGCGGTGGCGCTCGCGTCCAGCACGGGCGCCTCGGTGTTGGTTGGCATCAGTTCCTCCAAGCGGGTCTCCCTACGCGGTTTGCGGACACGTCCGGTGCCGCGGAGCCCACGGGGCCTCGACGTCGCGTCCCGGATCGGGGGGCGAGGCAAGTGGGTCCTGCACTGGCGCCTTGGGCGTGGGATACCCTCGATTATATCACGGGGCCGGTCATTCCGCCGGAAAGCCCGGCGGGCCGGGCATGAAGCGGCCATTCGTGATAGACTGGAGGGTCCGATCCGAGGAGACCCTGGCATGCCCCCGCAAACCGAAAACCTGCTGGCCACCCCCGACCCGATCCGCGAATTGCCGATCGCCCCGCGTCGCGTCGTGAGCGGGCCCGGGGCCGTCGCGCAGGTCGGGGCGATCGCCCGTTCCCTCGGCCACCAAGCCCTGATCGTGGGCGGCCTGCACAGCTACCCGGCCGTGCAGGATCCCCTGGAGGCGAGTCTCGCCGCGGCTGGCGTCCGCTTCGTCGCGACCCGCTACGGGCAAGACTGCTGCGAGCCCGAGCTCGATCGGATGCTCGCGATCGCCCGGGTCGAGTCCTGCTCCCTCGTGATCGGGACGGGCGGCGGCAAGGCGCTGGACGCGGCCAAGTTGGTCGCCCACCGGGCGGGCCTGCCCGTCATCACGGTGCCGACCAGCGCAGCCACCTGCGCGGCATGGACGGCCCTCTCCAACGTCTATTCCCCTTCGGGCACCTGGTTGTATGGCGTGCCCCTGCCCACGGGTCCCGACGCCATCGTCGTCGACCATGCCCTGATCGCAGCCGCCCCCCCGCGGCTGCTGGCCTCAGGGATCGCCGACGCCCTCGCCAAGTGGGTCGAGAGCTCCGCCTCGGTCGATCCGCTCGCGGCCGACGCCATGACCCTGGCGGCCCTCGAGATGGCTCGCTTTATTTATGAGCGCTTGATTTCGGTGGGGCCCACGGCCTACGAGCAGGCGCTGCGGGCCGAGCCCGGGCATGAACTGTGCCAGGCGATCGATTGCGCCGTGCAACTCGCCGGCACCGTCGGCGGCCTGGGCGGTTCGCGCTGCCGGTCGGTTGCCGCGCACGCCGTGGCGAACGCCCTCACGACCATGCCAGGCCACCAGAACGCCTGGCATGGTGAAAAGGTCGCCTTCGGGATCCTGGTCCAGAGGCTCATGCAGGGCTTCTCGCTGGCGGCCGTCTCGGAGCTCGCCCGTTATTTCGCCGCCCTCGGCCTGAACGTTAGCTTGCGGGGGCAGGGGGTACGTGAGGACGAGCAGGCGATCGCCCTGATCGCCCAATCAACCGTGCGCCCCGAGTCGAGCGTTCATCTGCTTCCCGGTCGGGTCGACGCCCCGCGGGTGGCGTCCGCCCTCGCCCAGGCCAACGACCTCGCCCGCGCCGCCCTGCATCCCCCCGTTTCCCCGCTCTAGCGCCAGGAGGGTTCCCATGTCGACCGTCACCGAGAAGGCCATGTTCCGCGAGTCCGACCGGCTCGCCCAGATCCCGCCCTACGCCACGGCCCAGCTCGAGGTCCTGCGGGCGGCGGCGGAAAAGAAGGGCATGGTGGTGATCGACCTGGGCATCGGCAGCCCGGACCTGCCCACCCCTCAGCCCGTCGTCGAGGCCGCCATCGCGGCCGTCCAGAATCCGGCCAACCACGGCTACCCGACCTTCAAGGGCAAGAAGGCCTTCAGGGAGGCGATCGCCGCCTGGTACAACCGCCGCTACGGCGTCAGCCTGGACCCCGAAACCGAGGTGCTGCCGCTCATCGGCTCCAAGGAGGGGCTCGCGAAGCTGCCCCTCGCGTTCATCAACCCGGGTGACAAGACGATCGTCCCGCAGCCGGCCTACCCGGTCCACACCCGCGGCACCATCCTCGCGGGTGGCACGGTGGTCGAGGTGCCCTGCCTCGCCCACCATGGCTTCCTCCCCGAGTGGAACACGGTGCGGCCCGAGGACGCCGAGGCGGCCAAGCTCCTCATCTTCAACTTCCCGAGCAACCCGACGACCGCCGTGGCTCCCCGCTCCTTCTACGAGGACACCCTCGAGTTCGCCCAGCGCCACCGGATCATGGTCGTGCACGACCTCGCCTACGCTGACCTCGCCTTCGACGGCTTCAAGCCGACCAGCATGCTCGAGATCCCGGGCGCCAAGGAGCACGGGGCGATCGAGTTCCACACCATGAGCAAGACCTACAACATGGCGGGCTGGCGGTGCGGGTTCGTGGTGGGCAACGCCCAGATGATCCAGGCCCTGTACCGGGTCAAGACCAACATGGACTACGGGGTGCCCAACTTTGTGCAGGACGCGGCGATCGCCGCCCTCAACCTGCCCGAGAGCCACGTCCAGCAGCTGGTCGAGGTCTACCGGGGGCGGCGCGACGTGGTCGTGGCGGGCCTCAACAAGCTCGGCTGGAACCTCGAGAAGCCCAAGGCGACCATGTACGTCTGGGCGCCGGTGCCACAGGGCGAGCGCGCCTACGACTTCGTGGCCCGCGTGATCGACACGGCCGGCGTCGTCTTCACCCCGGGCACGGGCTTCGGGGCGCTTGGCGAGGGCTTCTTCCGGATCTCCCTCGTCAAGCCCGAAGCCGAGCTGCAGAAGGCGATCGACCGCCTGGCCGAGGCCGGGATCCGCTTCCAGTAACCTCAGACATAGCGGGCGGGCGAACCGGGTAAGTAGCCTCCAGGACCGGTACACCGGACGGGGGGCTCCATGACCCGGGGACGGCATCCAACCCATTCATCCCGCCGTACCCGCGGAGCGGGCGATCGCCTGCTCCGCGGCCTCGCCCTCGGTGTCGGGATGGCCTTGTGGGGGTGCACGGCGATCTCGGGCCTGGTCCCGGGTCAGGCGGGCTCGGTCGCGGGAGCCGGCGCGAGCGTCCGGGTCCAGGGCTACCTGGCCCTCCCGGCCGCCCTGATCGGCCACAACACGGGCAACCTGATCGGCTCCAACACCGGAAACCTGGTGGGCCACAACACCGGGAACTATCGGGTGGCCTACGACGAGGGCCAACGCATCCCGAACGCTCCCTTGACGGCCTTCAACTGGCGATCGGACCAGCGCCCTGCCCTGGCTACGACTACGACCGATTCGGCCGGGCGCTACGTGCTCACCGGCTTGCCGGCAAACATCCTGTGCCTCCTGCAGGCCACGGGTAGCCTCGCCGTCACCCCCATGGCCGTGCGGCGCTTGAGCAGTGACGTGACGCAGCCCCAGGGCCTCTCCGACCACACCGTCGCGGTCGACGGCGTCCACCTCGAGCTCAAGGCCCCCCTGGCCGTCAACCTCTCGACCACCCTGGTCGCAGCCAAGCTGCGGGCCGACGCGGTCGTCCGACCGACGCTCTTGAGCTCGATCACCAACCCGCAGCTGCTCGGTCTGGAGAACGCCGTGACCGCCGCCCTCACCGACGACCTGGTGGTGGCCCTGCAGAACGGGGCCGATCCGGTGAGCGTGTTCGATCGCCTGAGCCTGGACGCCGCGGTGGCCCAGAACGCCTCCTCGGCCGGGCTGATCGTCCATCCGGTCTCGGCCACGCCGACTCCCTCCCCGACGCCCGGCCCGACCGCGACGCCCAGCGCGGCCCCGGTCCTCATCACCCCGACCATCGAATAGGGCCGCGAGGTGGGTACTTCCGTCATGATGCCGCTGCGTCGCCTCTACACCCTGATGCTCATGGTCGGCCTCGTGATCGCAGGCTGCCTGCCCGCTCCGCACGGCGTACCGCTGGCCGAATCACCCGTAGCGAGACCTACCATGGTCCAGGTCAACCTGCAGATCGAGCTTCCGCGCAAGGTGCAGACGCTGCCAGCTACGTGGGACGAAATCATGCTCTCGATCGCGGCGAGCGGCTCGGCCCCCGTGAGCCAGACTGCCTCGACCAGCGCCTCGACCGTGGCCATGACCTTCCAGGTGCCCACCGGGCCGGCGACGATTTCCTGCGAGCTGCACAACGTCGGGGCGATCGTGGCCCGCGGGACCACCACGGCCAACCTGGTCGCCGGCAACAACCCCGTTCACCTCGTCCTATCGGCCCTGACCCCCTTCGTGACTAGCCTGACACCGACCATGGCGGCCCCAGGGAGCCCCCTGACCCTGGAGGGTAACTTCCCCGGGGGGGCCAATTCGACCGTCACCTTCCCGGGAGGCAAGACGGTGCAGGCGAACCCCCTGGGTCCCAACCGGATTCAGGTAACCGTCCCCTTGGGGGAGACGAGCGGCCCCTTGCAGGTCACGTCGAGCGGGAGTGCGCCGCTGACGCCTCCCGTTCGCCTGGTCTCCTTCGGGATCGGCCTCCAGCCTTTCTTCGCTACTTACGACCAGATCAACGGGGCTCGCCAGACCCCGACCCTGCCGACTGCGTTGCGCTACATGGCCAGCGTGGTGATCGGGCCCTACCTATACGTGATCGGCGGTGGCAACAACGGGATCGTGCAGAACACGATCCAGCGGGCCACCATCAACGCCGACGGCACCCTGGGGGCCTTCACCCCCATGCCAACCACCCTGAACACGGCCCGCGGCGCGCACACCGCCACGGTCATCGGCAATTTCCTATATGTCATCGGGGGGACGGACGGCACGAATCAGCTGGCCTCCGTGGAGCGAGCGCCCATCCTGCCGGGCGGGTCGCTGGGCAGCTTCACGACCTTGACCGCCGCGGCCCTGAACACCGCCCGCGAGGGGCATGCGGTGGCCGTGGTCGGCAACCGGCTATACGTGGTTGGTGGATTCAAAAACCCCTTGCCGATTGGTTCCATCGAGCGGGCCAATATCAACGCGGATGGCTCGATTGGGCCGTTTACCCTCCTGTCGGACGTGTCGCTCAATATGCCCCGGGCCGGCCTGACCTGCGCGGTGACGGGCGGCTACCTCTATGCGATCGCGGGCAATGGCCTGCTCCCCTTGGCAAGCCTGGAGCGGGCGGGCATCAACCCGGATGGCACATTGCAGCCCTTCTCCACGGTCTCCTCCCTGTTGAATGCTCGCTACAGCCACTCCAGCGTCGTGATCGGGAACACCCTGTACGTCATCGGGGGCTACAGGGACCTCGCCTTCTCGCAGGCCCTCGCTTCCATCGAACAGGCGACGATCGCGCCGGACGGGACGGTCGGGGCGTTCAGCAGCGCCGGGACGCTCACCATCCCGCGAGCCGCTCATCTGAGCGTTCCGATCGGCAACTACCTGTACGTCATTGGTGGCCACGACGGTACCAACTACCTCAACACCCTGGAGCGGGCCTCTCTCAACGGGAGCGGAGCCCTGGGGGCTCTCGGGGCCCCTCCCTTCCCGAACTTCATCACCCAACGCTCCGAGCATGCGACGGTGATCCTCGGCGATCGCCTCTACGCCCTGGGCGGATACGCCGGACAGGGAGATCCTCGCTTGGACAGCGTCGAATCGGCGAAGGTCTCGCCCGATGGTGTGCTGGGTCAGTTCGACCTCTCTGCCGCCGGCGGGGTCCGACAGTCCGACAAGCTCTCGACAGCCGTCATCGGAAACTACGTCTATCTGATCGGCGGACGGCGAATGGGGTCGCTTGGGGTGCTCGAGCCGCTGGACTTCGTCCGGCAGGCCAGCATCAACTCGGATGGTAGCCTCGGTAGCTTTCGTAGCCTCGCTCCACAGGGCATCAAACTGAATCAGGCTCGATATGGCCACGCTACCGTCGTGCTCGGCAACTACCTCTACGTGATCGGCGGCGGAGACACCGGTGTTTTCAGCTTCTTCCACGCCTTGAATTCCACCGAGCGAGCGCCAATCAACCCGGATGGGACCCTCGGCAACTTCCAGCCCGTCCCCGGGGTCAACCTGGTCCAGGAGGCCATCGATCCGACCTGCGTCGTGCTGGGGAACCGGTTGTACGTGATCGGCGGCCTTGGCGGGTCCGAGCTCAACAATAGCGGAAGCTACCTGGATTACGTGCAAGTGGCTCCCCTCAACGCCGATGGAACCCTCGGGAGCTTCACGACAGACCGTAGCTTCCATCTGGTGGCCTCGCGGACCGGTCATGCCTCGGCACTCGTTGGAAACAAGCTCTATGTCCTCGGCGGGCATGATCGCCAGACCTACCAGGCCAAGACCGGTTTTCAGAATGCGGAAGTGGCCACGGTCAATGCCGATGGGACCCTGACCCCCTTCGCGACCGTCCCGGGCCTAGGCGTGCCTGGAGTGCCCTACGCCCGAAATGGCGTCCAGCTGGGCAACTTTTTTTACCTGCTGGGCAGCGAAGTCACCGGCAATGCCATCATCGATCAGCTTCCGCTGCAATGAAGCACCTGGATGGGCTGATGACACGATTGCTGCGCCGCCTCTGGGTCCTGGTCCTGATGGTCGGGCTGATCGCCGGCTGCCTGCCCTCCCTGCATAGCGTGCCGCTAGCCGTGTCTCCCGTGGCAAGGCCCTCTACGGTCCAGGTCAACCTGCAGCTCGACCTGCCACGAAGAATTCAGTCCTTGCCTGCTGCCTGGGACGAGATCATGCTCTCTGTCACGGCGAGCGGTTCGGGCCCCTTGAGCCAGACGAAGGCAGCCAATGCCGCCCAAATCTTCACCTTCCAGCTGGTGCCGGGCCCCGCGACCGTGTCCTGCGAGCTGCACAACCAGGGCTCGGTGGTCGCGCGCGGCTCGACCACGGCGACCCTCGCGGCGGGGAACAACCCGGTGCGCATCGCCCTGCAGGCCTTCAGCCCCTTCGTGTCGAGTCTGGGGACGACGGTCGTCACCCCCAACTCGACCCTCACCCTCGAAGGCAACTTCCCGGGGGCCTCGACGACCGTGACCTTCCAGGGCGGGGCGTCGGCGATCGCCACCCCGCTCGGTCCCAACCGGGTGCAGGTCACCATCCCGGCCAACGCCCAGAGCGGACCCATGACCGTGACCTCGAGCGGCAGCTCGACGGTGGCCCCCCCGGTGCGGGTTGTCACCTACGGATTGGGGGTTCAAGCCTTCCAGGCGACCTATGACCAGATCAACGGGGCGCGCCAGACTCCGAGCCTTTTGGCGGCGCGTCGGAGGGCATCCTGCCTGGTGCTCGGGACCTCCCTGTACGTGGTGGGAGGCTTGGATGTCAATGGCAACGCGCTGTCCAGCATCGAGCGGGCGACGATCAACGCCGACGGGACCCTGGGGCCGTTCACGGCGGTCGGGAACCTGAACACGGCACGCTCGGAGGCCGCCATGGTGCCGGTGGGCAACTCGGTGTACGTGTTGGGAGGAACGGACGGGACCAACGCCCTCAGCTCGATCGAGCGGGCCACCATCGCTCCGGACGGGACCTTGGGCACCTTCACGGCGGCCTCCGGGGCGCTGTCGACCCCACGTAACGGGCTTGCGGTCGCGGTCGTGGGTAATCACCTCTACGCCTTGGGCGGTAGCAATGGCCAGGCGTCCCTCGCCAGCATCGAACAAGCCGCGATCAACGCCGATGGGACGCTCGGAGCCTTCTCGGCGACACCTGGCGGCCTGTTGCAACCCCGCCAGGGCCTGGCCTGTGCCGTCCTGGGGAGCTCGTTGTACGCGGTGGGCGGCAGCAACGCCCAGACCCCCTTGGCGAGCGTCGAGCGGGCGACGATCAATGCCGACGGATCGCTCGGAGCCTTCGCCTCGGCCGGGGTCAACTTGGGCTCGGCCAGGGCCTACTTCGGAAGCGCCGTGATGGGCAATCGGTTCGTCGTGCTGGGGGGGCTGAACGGAACCCCGGCAACGGGCGTGGAGACGGCGACGGTCGCATCGGACGGGACGCTCGGGGCCTTTTCTTCGGCCGGGAATCTGACCTCGGCTCGAGAGGGGCTGGTCGCGGCGATCGCCGGCAACTACCTCTACGCCCTTGGCGGCTACGATGGCAGCTCGGCCCTCTCGACCCTGGAGCGAGCCTCGATCAACGGCACGGGCGTGCTGGGAGCCGACCAGCCGGCCGGGAACTTCACGACCCAGCGATCGGAACATGCGATCGCCGTGATCGGAAACCGGCTCTACGTGCTGGGCGGCTACGCCGGACAGGGGACGGCCCGCCTCACCTCCGTCGAGGCGGCGAACGTGTCTCCGGATGGCGTGCTTGGGGCTTTCAGCGCGGTGCCCGGGGTGGGGGTCCGCGAGGGGGATCAGGCCTCGACGGCCGTGATCGGCAACAACCTCTACGTCCTGGGCGGTCGGCGGGTCGATGGAGCGGGCTTCCTGGCACCCTATGACTTCGTGCAGCGAGCGACGATCAACCCGGACGGCTCGATCTCGGATTTCGTCAGCATGGGACTCCAGGCGAACGGGGGGATCCACCTGCAGACCCCTCGCTACGGCCACGCCACCCTCGTTTCGGGCAAGTACCTCTATGTAATGGGCGGGTCCTATACCGGTTTCTTTCAAGGCATCAAGACGATCGAGCGGGCGACGATCCAGCCGGACGGCACCATCGGCAACTTCCAGGATGCCGGAGTCACGATCCAGGACCAGATGCAGGGCGCCACCTGCCTGATTTTGGGCCGGTTCGCCTACTTGATCGGAGGCCAGACCGGGGTGGAGCCTCAAAGCGCCAATTACACGTCGGGCATCGAGCAGGCCCCCATCCAGGCCGACGGGACCATCGGGAACTTCACGGACATCAAACCCAACGGACTGATCAACAGCCGCACGGTCCAAGCCTCGGCCCTCATCGGCAACCAGCTTTACGTCTTGGGGGGACACGATCGGGACAGCTTCAGGGCCAATACGGGCCGCACGGATGTCGAGGTGGCGACGGTCCAGCCCGACGGGACCCTGGGCCCCTTCAGCGTTTCCAGCGTGACGGTGCCGGGCGTGGTCTTTCCGCGCAACGGCGTGCAGTTCGGCAACTCCTACTACATGCTCGGCAGCGAGCAGACCGGCATCGGGATGATCGACCGCTTCCCCCTCCAGTAGAGGGTCCCTCGGTATACCCTCTAGCGAAAGCGCTACGGGTCGGAGGGGTCCTGCAGCCGGTCGATCAGGGCCAAGGTCCGCGCCAACTCATGCGGCATCCCGGCCGGACGCAGCAGGCCTTCCGAGCGACGCGCCAGCTCCAGGGCTTCCGACCGCTGGCCCTGTGCGATCGCCACCTCCGCGAGCACCCGGTCGACCATGCCTTCGAACGCGGCGTTGCCCCGGGCGATCGCCCGCGCCCCTTCAAGCTCTTGCTTCGCCGCGACCGGATCCCCCGCCAGCAGCCAGGCCTGGCCCCGCAGCCAGTGGATGTCGGCCGCGTGCTCGTTCAGTCCGGTCTGGGCCATGATGGCCGTGCAGGCCTCCAGCTCGGCGAGCGCCCCCAGGCCGTCGCCGCGCGACAGGCAGACCTCGGCGAGGCCGGCCCGCGACAGGAATTGCGTGTACTGGTTCCCGGTGGCCTGTGCGAGCGACACGGCCTCTTCGAAATGGCCCTGCGCGCCGTCCTGGTCGCCCTGCTTGAGCAGGATGTCCCCCAGGTTGGAAAGGGGCACCAGCATCTCGTCCCGATCTCCCAACCGCCGCCACAGCTGCAGGCTCATCGTGTAGGACTTCTGCGCTTCTTCGAGCCGGCCCATCGTCGCCGCGACACCGCCCTTGCTGTTCAGACACATGGCGGCCTGGCGCAGGTTGCCGATGCGTCGGGCGAGCTCCATGCCCTGGTCGAAGGCCATCAAGGCCGGCACCCATTCGCCTAGCCTCTGGCGGCACACCCCCTGGATGAACTGGGCCTGGCAGGCCGTCTCGTAGTCCCCCACGGCGAGCAACTCGGGCATCGCCTGCTCGGCGAGGGCGATCGCCTGAGCGGTGTCCCCCTGGCGGCGGGCCACGTTGGCGAGTCCGGTGTGGGCCTTGGCCACCGTCCAGCAGTCTTCGCGGCTGAGGGTGAGCATGTGCTCGTAGGCGGCGCGGGCCTCGGCGAGCTGGCCCTTGCGGATCAAGATGTTGCCGCGCAGGTCCCAGGCGGCCAAGGACGAGGTGGTGAGGGCGTCGTGGGTGTCCAGGTGGACGAGCGCCGAGTCGAGCTCGCCCAGGTCGCGCTCGACCTTCGCGAGCCGCAACAGGATGGTGTCGCGCGGATACAAGGGGTCAACGCAGCGGTCATGCCAGACGAGGGCTGCCTTGTAGGCTTCGCGGGCTTCCAGGTTGGCGTAGGAGGCGTGGTCGCGATCGCCCGCGAGCACGAGGTAACGCGAGGCGAGCATGGCGTCGCCCGCATGGACGTGGTGGTGGGCGAGCCGGCCGTAGTGCGGGCCGAGGTGGTCCGCGTATTCTCGCTCGATCCAGTCGGCCACCGCCCGATGCAGGCTCTGGCGCTGGGAGAAGAGCATGAGGTTGTAGACGACCTCGTGGGCGATCACCTGCTTGAACGTGTAGGTCGCCTCTCCGAGCGCCGCGCGAACCCAGTCTTGGCGCTGCAGAGCGGCGAGGACCTCCTCCAGGGACTGGAGGGCGTCGGCCACCGGGTAGAGGTCCCGCACCAGCTGGAACGGGAACTCCCGACCGACCACGCTCGCGACCTTGAGCAAGAGCTGTTCGGAGGGGGCGAGGCGGTCGAAGCGCCCGGTGATGAGGCCCTGGATCGTGGTGGGCAGGCTCAGCGAGTCCAGATCGGTCACGTGAGGCGAGAGGCGGCATTCATCCTGGTCGATCCGCAGGTAGCCCTCGTCGAGGAGCGCGAAGGCCAGTTCCTCGCTGAACAGCGGATGGCCTTCGGCCTTTTCCTGGATGAAGGAGGCGATCGCCTCGCCCAGGATCCCGATGCCGAGCCGCTGGCAGACGAGGTCGTGGATCTCGGCGGTCGACATGGGGCCGAGGATGAGCCCGGTGCTGGTCGGAAGGCACAAGAGGTCGTGAAACTCGGCGGGCAGCTCGTCGCTGGGGCGGGTGGTGACGACGAGGGTCATGGGCTGGACGTGCTGGCTCGCCAGTCGCAGGAGGGTCCACGAGGCCGAGTCGAGCCACTGGACGTCTTCGATCGCGAGCACCAGCGGGCGCTGCTGCGCCTCGTTCTTCAGGAGCTGGATCAGCAGGTCGTGGGTGTTGTCGGCCCGCACCTGGCCGGTCATGGACTCGGTGTAGGAGTTCTCCGGGAGGTCGACCGGCAGGACCGCGTTGATCAGCGGGGCCCGCCGCATGGTGTCGGGGTCCTCGCCGAGCCGCGTGAGGACCTGTGCCCGGGTCGCCGCCAGGTCGTCTCCGGGCGGGAGGTGGAAGAGCTGGCGGAACACGGGTTGCCAGGCATGGTAGGGCTGGTGCCGATCGTAGGGATCGCCCTGCCCGCGCAGCCAGCCGAGGCCCATGACGGCGGCGCGATCGCCCATCTCGACGACGAGCCGGCTCTTGCCGAGCCCGGCCTCCCCCTCGATCACGATCACTCCGCCCAGTCGGGCGAAGCGCAGCTTCTCCAACTGTTCGGTCAGCTGCGCCCGCTCGGGATGGCGTCCCACCACGATCGAGCGGGGGGTGACGGCGGCCGAGACGAGCTCGAGGGGGCGAAAGATGGCGACCGGCTCGGCCTTTCCCTTGACCGGGATGGGGGCGAGGGCTTCGTAGGAGACCCGGTTCTGGCTGGCCTGGAAGGTGTGCTGGTCGCAGAGGATCCCGCCTTGGGCGGCCGCCATGAGCCGCGAGGCCAGGTTGACCACGTCTCCGATCAGGGTGTATTCGCGTCGGCGCCCGTTGCCGACCTCGCCGCAGAAGGCCCGACCGGTCGTGAGGCCGATCGAGGGGGAGCAGCCCAGGGCGACGAGGCGGTCATGAAGCTGCCATGCGGCCTGGACCCCGCGCACCGCGTCGTCGGCGTGGGCATGGGGGGGCACGCCCATGGCGGCCACGACCGTCACCCCCTTCTCGTCGATGGAGAGCTTGTTGATGCTGCCTTCGACCTGGGTGAGGGTGGTCTGCAGGATCTCCATGACCCGCTGGACGTCCGAAAGGGCGGCCCCCCGCGCCAGTTCGGGCAGCTGGACGAACAGGACCGTGACCTGGCGCAGCTCGGCGAGCCAGCCGGTGTGGTGGGCCATGACTCGGGCCAGGATCGATCCCGGCAGGTAGCCGTAGAGGGCCGCCTCCATGCGGATGTCGACCGGCGGGACCTCGGTGGGGCGGGGGGAGAGGGGGTGCGGGATGGCTTGCAGGCGCGAGGGGGCGGAGTCGAGGTGGGCGATCGCCCGTTCGGAGAGCAGATCCCACGCCCCCGGGGTGAGCACGACCTCCCCGGGGCGGGCGTAGGGCATGACGGCCCCCAGGGCCGTGAGGGGGGACCCGGTCACGAGCAGGTCCCAGTGGCCGCCGATGCCTCCGACGTGCTGCAGGAGCAGGGAGCCGGCACCCAGGCCGACCTTGAGGGAGAGCTTGGCCCCGTTCTCGGCGGGAAAGGCCGCGAGGCGTTCCTGCATGGCGAGGGCACAGGCCGCGGCGCGCAACGTGAGGTCCGAGAGGCCCAGGTCGTGGTCGCCGGCGGGCCACAGGGCCAACAGGGCGTCGCCCGCGAACTTGACGAGGTCGCCGCCGTGGGCGTAGACGAGGTCGATCAGCTCGCCGAAGTACCGGTTGAGGATGCGGGTCAGCTCTTCGGCGCCCGCGGGTCCCTGCTGGGCAAGAGATTCGGCGAGGGCCGTGAAGCCCGAGACGTCGGCGAACAGGACGGCCGCCCGGCAACGGTCTTCGTGGGGCGCGGTGGGCGGAGTGGGATCGGCCTTGAACCGGCGCAGGCTGAGCGCCGGGACGTAGCTCGCGATCGTTTCTAGGATGGTGGCCACGGTTCCTCCTACCGTAACCTACCACCCGCACCGTCACTCCTCTCGTGCTCGATTTCTTTCGGCCATCCTAGTCTTCTTGGCCGATAGAGGCAGTCCACTCGAGCAGTTTGCTCCTCAGGTCTTCCTTGCTCGGCAGGATGAGCCGATACTCGCGCGCGTGGATGTTCGCTCCCTCGGGGAGGGTGATCTCGACGAGGGCCTCGTGCTTCTTCTTGCAAAGGATGATCCCGATCGTCGGGCCTTCCTCGGGCAGCTTGACATGCCGGTCGTAGTAGTTGACGTACATCTGCATCTGGCCGAGGTCCTGGTGGGTGAGTTTGCCTATCTTCAGGTCGATGAGCACGAAGCAGCGCAGCAGGCGGTTGTAGAGGACCAGGTCGACGTAGAAGTGCTCGTCGTCGAAGGTGAAGCGGCGTTGCCGTCCCTCGAACAGGAAGCCCTTTCCGAGTTCCAGGAGGAAGTGCTCCAGCTTGTCGATGATGCTGGCTTCGAGCTCGGACTCCGAGTAGCTTGGGCGCTGCTCCAATCCGAGAAACTCCAGCACATAGGGCTCCTTGAGCAGGTCGGAAGGTTTCGAGACGACGTGGCCCTCGGTTGCGAGGGTGTGGACGGCGTCCTTGTCGCGCGAGAGGGCAAGACGCTCGTAGAGGCTGGTATCGTACTGACGGCGCAGCTCGCGAAGGGACCAGCTCTGCTTGGTCGCTTCGATCTCGTAGAAGGTGCGTTCAGCAGGGTCGTCGATGCCTGTGAGGAAGGCATAATGCGACCAGCCGAGGGTGAAGGGTGAAGTGGAAGAAATCCCAGACACTGTCTGGGATTTTGGAAGGCGATCCTGGTAGACCAGGAAAAATCGCCGGAACAGCCGGAGGTTCTCCAACGAGTAGCCGCGTCCGAACTCCTCTGTCAGCGCGTGAGAGAGGGCTTGGAGCAAGCTTTTCCCATACTCGGCCCGCGGCTCGCCACCCTGTTCGTGCTGGACGATCCGCCGGCCGATCTCGAAGTTGGTGAGAACCGCCAACGCGTTCACCTGCCTCGCGGCCACGACACGTGCAGCCCGCAGGAGCTCTCGAACCTCGACGATGAGGGAAGCGACGATCGACTCACTCATGGGAGCCTTCCAAAGGGAGATGCCCGATCCAGCCAGGCCTTGGCCGTCTCGTAATCGGGTAACAGGGATCGAGCGAGGGCCCAGAACGCTGGGCTGTGGCTGTGATGGCGGAGGTGGCAGACCTCGGGGCCACAGCATAATCCAGGACCGGCTTTGGGGCATACACCAGGTGCCAGCTCAGGTAGATGGTCCCATCTTTCCCGCAACTTCCCCGGTCGATACAGTAGCCTTCGTCTGAATCGAGGCCTATCGATCCTGCCTGATAACCTGGTTCGATTCGGCTGCGTTCCGTCACGAAAGATCTCTCACTACGAGGTCGACGGCCGCCAGTGCTGCTAATGCTGTCCCTCGGTCGCATTTTGCAGCCAACCGCGCGGCCCTTCCTGGGTGGATCAGATTGCGGAATTCCTTCGCCAAGCTTACCTGCTTCGCGGTGTCAGGCGTGACAAGGTTCATGTGGGTGGATACCTCAAGAAGAGGATGGAGGCTCCATTCGTTCGGGTCGTTGGACAGCTTTCCAATCGTGCCCATTTGCCTCAGGGTATTGCTTGCTGCCGTGATACTCTGGGCCGGGTTCTGCTGAAGGGCCCAGAGCAATAACGCCTCGCAGAGGGACCCTGCGATGATCGTGCATGCCTTCCAATCTCCCGAAGCCAAGCTTCGGTGAGCCGCGGCCATGTCGATCCGAAGGGACAGGCGGAACTGAACATCGGTGATGAAACCCAACTCAAGTGAGGCTGGGCTGGGAGCCGCATCTGGACACTTCCTCAACAGCTCGCGGATTACTTGGATCGGATCCTTTCCCGCTTGACCAGGGATTTGTAAATACTGGTCTGCGGGCGGAGTCGCTTGGTTGGCCAAGTGCTTCTGCCACAGGACCCTGGCGCCCTCGACGGCCGCCAAGAAAGAGACCATGTCGACTGCGTCAAGAACCAAAAGCTCCGCCGGAATCGCGTCAATCACGGGTAGTAGGGCGATTGCGTTCAAGAGGTGATTCCAGCCAGCGGATGCCGAGAGGTTCAGCTTGTCGATCGCCTCACAGACAACGCTGGGCACCACCCTCGTCATGGCCACGCCTCTGAAAAGAGTCCAAACAATTAAAGCTCCCTCTTAAACCTGCATGGCTTCCAGGTGATGGACCAGTGGCTGGATTAGCTTGGAGTACCGAAGGCCTACCTCGTCGGAGGTCTGGAGATACCCCCAGGAGTCCTTTCGGCCCGTTTCAGGGTCGACAACCTTGGAGACGAGGATGGTCCCGGCCATGGAGACGAGCTCGTTGATATCAAACGACACACCGGGAGAAGGGTGTACCAGGGAAAGCTCCTGGTAGATGGAAATTACCTGTCGGTCGTCATTGTCCCACGCCTTGTCAGCACTCCGCGCGCGCCCCCAGCTTTCGAGACAGGCACTGCAAATCAAGTCGCATAGATCCTGCTCAATACGAAGGTGGGAGAGGCTGGTAGTGAGTGCCATGAGAAAGCCTGCGAGTTCGGTGATCTCAAGGATTCTGGGAGAAAACTTCGGTTCGATCTTAGCGATCGGAGCTTCGAAGAGGTTGCCGTCCCGCTTGTTAACCAAGAAGAATTTGAAGAGAGAATCCCCAACCGATCTCAGTCTCGTGGTTGGATCCGGCTCGCCGCGCCCAGGGTCTGGCGATATGCCAATCCGTTGATCCCCCCCTTCGGTCCGTGTTGACTGGCCAACGCTACCCAGGCTGACCTTGCATCGACCGCACCTACCTTCGTGGATGGCTCTGCCGGGGGGAATGCGATTCGTAGCGCCACAAGAGCGGCAGGTCACCATGGTGGCAGTCATTCGGTTGGCGCCTTTTAAGAAATCATAGGTGCGGTGGGGAGAACACTTGGTCTATTGTAACCGTCCTCCTACCGTAACCTACCACCCGCACCAGTACTCCTCTCGTGCTCGAAGAGATCGACTACGCCCTGCAGTGCTCCTGGAACATGAGGAAGGCTTGGAACCTCACCCCGAGGTTGGCACCCATGGCCCAGTCCCCTTCGCCCTGGTGGGTCGGGTGACCCCATGGTCTTGACGGGTTGGTTGCTGAGTTATATAGTTATCTACCTAGTATGGTGGCAGCCTAACCAAAGAAGGTCGCTCTCCCATTCCCTCGCCGATGAGGAGCCAGACATGAATGCCGGTCTTGAAGCCCATCACGCCTCGGTGGTGTATTACGATGCCGACTACCCATCGGTCGGCCTGACCGATTTCCCCGAGAACCTGGATGAGACCATCCACTACCAAGGCATTGCCGACGACGTTTCCCGCTACCGGGCGATCGCCCGTTCGATCGAGGGGCCGATCCTCGAGCTCTGCGCTGGAACCGGTCGGGTGGCGATCCCCCTGGCCATCGATGGCCATCGGGTCACGGCCGTCGACGTCTCGCGCGGCATGCTGGATCGGTTCGAAGCCAACCTGCGCCACCAACCCAGCGGCGTCGCCGAACGGGTTAAGCTCGTCGAGCAGGACATCACCCAGCTGGATCTTCCGCGGCGCGACTTCGCGCTGGCCATCATCGCGTTCAACAGCCTCCTTTGCATCGCCGACTTCTCCGGGCAGCGTCGCGCCTTGCGAAACGCTGCCCAGCACCTGTCTCCAGGCGGAATGCTGGTGCTCGACGTCGTGAACCCGCTCCAGCTCAAGATTCAGGGCGATCCGATTCCGAAGCCGTTCTTTACCCGGCGCAATCCCCACAACGGGAACACCTACACCCGCTTTGCCGCCATGGGCCCGTTCGATGAGGAACACCGGCAGCGCCTCCATGGTTGGTACGACGAGATCGCCTCGGAGGGCACGGTCAAGCGGGCGCCCTATTCACTCCACTGGCGCCCCATCTTCCGGCACGAGCTGGAGCTGATGCTGGAGGAGGCCGGTTTCGAGCCGTTGCCGATCGAAGGCGGTCATCGCGAGGAACCCTACACCGCGCAAAGCCCGCGGATGTTCGTCCAAGCCCGACGACGCTGAGGGAGGGACCGTGCGCGCCCGGTTCGAAATCAGCCTCAAGTACGAGCTCTTCTACGCCCTCCTCGTGGTGGCGAATCCGCAGTCTCGGGTCCACCAGGCCTGGCGAGCCCGGTTGCTCACCCAGCTGTCTGCGGGCTTTCGAACAAGCCTCATGGCGTTCGGCAACTCGGCAGGGTTGTGGGCGGCGTTCCCGGATGCCACCCCAGAGGTGGCCCCCGAGGCCACCTTCCCCGAGCTGATCGAGGGCATCCGCCGCCATCCCATCCGATCCTTCCAAGCCAACCTCGTGCTGGGCCTCTTGCACGATAAGGGTCTGACGAACGCCCTTGTCGATCGCCAAATCGACCTGGGTCAGGCCTTGGCACAGGTCTCCAGGCCGAAACAGGAGTGGTTGGGGTTTGTCGGTCTCTATCCGTTCCAAGCCGACTCACCGATCGCTCAGGCCCTCGAGATGCTCGTCGCGCGACCCGAGGACTTCCGAGCCAAGGCGATCTCGCTTCTTGAGGCCTTTTGGCAGGAAGGATTCCAGGAAACCTGGTCCCGCTTGCAACCGCAGTTCCGGCGATCCCTCGCCGAGAAGGAGCGACTCTACGCGGCCTGCACCCTTTCGGAATTCGCCCAACAGGCCCTGCTCCGGGTCACCGTCGACGAGTCTCGCCAGGTCATTCGTGCGATTCGAGGCGGGGCCGAGCTTCCCCTGCAGCGAATCGACACCTGTTACCTGATTCCTTCGGCCTTCAACGACCATCGCTTTTGGTCCGCCTACGAGGTCGCACCCGATCGAGAGGTCGTCTACTTCCCCTACTTCGATCCGTCCATTGCGCTCGACGAGGCCTCCTCCGTCGCGCTCGCGGAGCCCGAGTTGGATCCGGCCTTGATCTTCAAGGCATTGGGCGACAGCACGCGCTACGCGATCGCAACCCTGCTCGCTCAGGCCCCCCGGAGCTCGGCCGAACTCGCCAAGGTCCTGGCGGTCTCCAAGCCGACCGTCTCTCATCACGTCGCGGTCCTCCGTGAGGCCGGGCTGCTCATCGAGCGGGCCGCACACGGTTCGGTCGCCCTTTCCCTGCGACGCGAAACGCTGGAGAGCTTGTCCGAGCTCGCCATCGCCAAGCTCTATCATTCATCCCCCAATACCCCCCTCGTCACGACCCGGAGCAAACATGAACGCCATTCCTGAGGCCATCAGCCGCGCCAGCTTCTCGTCTCCGATGGGGAACCTGGTGGGGTTGGCTTCCGAGCAGGGTCTGGTCGCCTTGGAATTCGAGGACCCCGGCCTGCTTGGCAGCCTGGAGAGCCGTTTCCATCGGACCTTTCTGGGCATGAAGGTCGAGTCGCGGGATACGGCTGTCCACCGAGCGACAGGAGCATGGCTGGAGAGCTACTTCGCGGGCGGGCGGCCTGATTCCGAGTCTGTCCCCCTGGACTTGCGTGGGACGGACTTCGAACGGGCGGTCTGGGGCGCGCTTCTGGAGGTTCAAATCGGCACTACCGTGAGCTACAGCGAGCTCGCGCGGCGGCTGGGGCGGCCGAACGGGGCGCGGGCCATCGGATCGTCCGTCGGCCGCAACCCGATTGCGATCCTCGTGCCCTGCCATCGGGTCATCGGAGCCAACGGGTCCCTCACCGGCTATGCTGGCGGCCTCGATCGCAAGCGTTGGCTGCTGCGCCACGAGGGCACTCTCCTGGTTTGAGCGCGGTCCATCAGCCCTCCTGTCCTCGACGATCGCGGTATCATCGAAGCGGCCAACCGCTGAACAGCCCCGTGCCACCCTGGCCGCTTGGAGGAGTCGCTGTGATCGCTGGTCTCGATTTCGTGTCCTATCCGACGCGCGACATGGCGCGCAGCAAGGCGTTCTATGTCGACGTCCTGGGCCTCCGGATGACGACGCCACCGGATGATCCATGGCCGGAGTTCGACCTCGGGGATGGGACGATCCTGGCCCTGCTAGAGCCGGAAAAGATCGGCCGACCGTTCGTCCCAGCCGCCAACGGCATCGCCCTCCGCGTTCCAGACTTCGCGGCGGCGGTCGCGGCGCTCGAAGCCAAGGGCATCGCTTTTCGACACAAGATGGACAGCGGCGTCTGCCAGATGGCCTTTTTCGCCGATCCGGACGGCAATGCCCTGACGCTGCACCATCGCTACGCCCCGGAAGAAAACCGCGCCTACCAGGCGTGACCCAAGCCGCAGGCACGGACCCCTTCCCCAGACGACTTGGAGGCCACCCCGCCCATGCCGGAACCGACCACCCCCATCTTCTTTTGCCGTTGTGCCTTTACGGCCCCTCCCGGGCAGCTCTTTGCGGCCCTCGACGAGGACCAGGCCTGGGCCCAAGCCCTCGGCGGCACTCCGCTGGATGCCGAGCCCGGCGTGCGCATTCGCCTCGCCCACCTCGCCTCAGGCGGGATCCTCGAGGCGGCGATCGCCCCGCGGGGTCAGGGCTCTCGCCTCACGATCTCGCTCCGGGCTGACGCGCTGGATCGGACCGCGCTCGATGGGCTTGCCGCGAGCACATCCGCCGTGTTTGACGCTCTGGAAGCCAGGCTGGAGCGGGCTGCTGACGATCGGCTTCCGGATGCCTGGCCGGCCGTCTACCAGGCCCCGGCTCTGCCGGCCCGGATCCTGCGCCGCGCCGACTACGAATGGACCCCGAGCAACTACCCCGATGCGCCCGAAGACACGATGGGCACCTACGCCGATCTGACCCGGCGCCTGGGGGTCACGCAGTTCGGCGCGGACGTGCACCGGCTGGAGCCCGGTGAGCGCAACTGCCGCAACCATGTCGAGCTGCACGAGCAGGAGGCCTTCCTGGTCCTGTCCGGCTCGTGTCAGATCGAGGTGGAGGGGCAGGTGTACCCCCTGGAAACAGGCGATCTCTGCGTCACCTTCCCGGGCGAGGCCCACTTCTTCTGTAACCTCGGGGACCGGCCTTGCGAGGTCCTGTGTTTCGGCGGCCCGGACCTGTTTGGTAGCGGGGCGGCCTACCCTCATGGCCGTGACGACGCCTGGCGGGAGCGGCTGGAGACCCACCTGACCACGGCTCGGTGAAAGGTCGGAACCCAAGCCAACCCTTTGCGGGACCTTCCATCCTCATCAGGCATGACAGGGAGAGGCCGGATGCTAAGATGGGAGCTTGCGAGACTCCGGCGGCCCGCGCGCGTAGGCGGGCCCGAGGCCTCGCGGAATGGAGGAACCCATGGCCGTCGAATCCGCCCCCCTCGTCGTCGAGCTACCCGATGGATCCAAGCGTGAGGTTCCCCGGGGCAGCACCGCCGGCGACCTTGCCGCCCAGATCAGCCGCAGCCTCGCCAAGAAGGCGATCGCCGCCCGCGTCGACGGGCAGCTGACCGACCTCTTCCGCCCGATCGAGCATGACGCCAAGGTCGCGATCGTCACCCAGGACGACCCCGAGGCCCTCGGGGTCCTGCGCCACTCGACGGCGCACCTCATGGCGAACGCCGTGCAGCGCCTCTTCCCGGGTGCCAAGGTGACGATCGGCCCGGTGACTTCCGACGGCTTCTACTATGATTTCGACTACGAGCGGCCCTTCACGCCCGAGGACCTCGAGCGGATCGAGGCCGAGATGCGCAAGCTCTCCAACGAGGACCAGAAGGTCTCGCGCGAAGAGGTGCCCGCCAGCGAGACCCAGGCCAAGGCCCGGCAGTTCGAGCAAGGGGGCGAGCCCTACAAGGCCGAGATCTTGCGCGACATCCTCGCGGCCAATCCCGAGGCCGTCATCTCGATCTACCACCAGGGCGCCTGGTCCGACCTGTGCGTCGGCCCGCACGTCGCCTCGACGGGGGTGATCAAGCACTTCAAGCTGCTCAACACGGCGGGCGCCTACTGGCGCGGCAACGAGAAGAACAAGATGCTGACCCGCATCTACGGGACGGCCTACTTCTCGGAAGCCGACCTCAAGGCCCACCTGACCCGCCTCGAAGAGGCGGCCAAGCGTGACCACCGCAAGCTCGGCCGAGAGCTCGACCTCTTCATGTTCTCCGAGGCGGCTCCGGCGATGCCCTTTTTCCTGCCCAAGGGGGCCCACGTCTACAACAAGCTCGTTGCCTTCATTCGAGAGCTCTACGACCGCTACGACTACCAAGAGGTCATCACGCCGCTCGCCTACAGCCCGGAGATGTTCCGCACCAGCGGCCATCTCGGCAACTACAACGAGAACATGTACCGCCTCTGGACCGAGGATGAGTGCGAGCACGCCGAGCCGGGCCATCTCCACGAGGAGCTCCAGGCGGACTCCTTCGTGCTCAAGCCGATGAACTGCCCGAGCCATTGCCTGATCTTCGGAAGCCGGCGGAGGTCCTACCGCGAGCTGCCCTGGCGCGTGGCGGACTTCGCTCGCCTGCACCGCTACGAGCGCGGCGGCGTCGTCCACGGCCTCGCCCGCGTGCGCTCGTTCTCCCAAGACGATGCTCACATCTTCTGCACCCAAGAGCAGGTGCCCGGCGAGATCGAGAAGTTCATCAAGTTCCTCTACGAGGTCTACGAGGTGCTGGGCTTCAGCGAGATCCTGGTCAAGCTGGCGACCCGTCCGGAGAAGCGCATCGGCTCCGATGAGCTGTGGGATCAGGCCGAAGCGGCACTGGCAAAGGGCCTCGAGAGCGGGGGCTTGCCCTACGAGATTTTGCCGGGCGAGGGGGCCTTCTACGGCCCCAAGATCGAGTTCCATCTCAAGGACGCTATCGGGCGCACCTGGCAGCTGGGCACGATCCAGTACGATCCGAACCTGCCGGAGCGCTTCGACCTGATCTACATCGGCGAGGACGGCAAGGAGCACCGCCCCGTGATGCTGCATCGGGCGATCCTGGGATCTCTGGAGCGGTTCTTCGCGGTCTACCTCGAGCACTGCGCGGGGGCCTTCCCCCTCTGGCTCGCCCCGGTACAGGCGGTGGTCATTCCCATCAACGAGGAGAACGACCCCTACTGCCGCGAGATGGTCGATCGCTTGCGAGCATCCGGGCTGCGGGTCGAACTCGACAACCGCAACGAGAGCCTCAACTACCGGATCCGCGAGGCCCAGGTCAAGAAGATCCCCTACATGCTCGTCGTGGGCAAGAAGGAGGTCGAGCAGGGCACGGTCGCCGTCCGCAAGCGGACCGGCAGCCAGGAGGTCATGGCGGTGGATGAGCTGATCAAGAAGCTGGTCGAGGAGGTCGAGACCAAGGCCCTTCCAGCTTAGCGAGCACCGGAGAAACATCGCCCCGGAAGGCGAGGAATCCAGCGGGGGGGAATGCTGGATTTCTGGCTTTCCGGGGCGATTGTTTTTTGGAACCCGGCCGGGGGGGGGATGGCTGGGTTCCGGGGGACTTGCCAGGTGAACCGGTGGGGCATCCAGGGGGGAGGTGGGAACCTGGATGCTTGGCTTGCCGGTTCACTCGGCGCTGCGCTTCACATAGGGGTTATGGGGGGGCGGAGTGACAACGTGGGGACAAACCCCCGTTCCAACGTTAAATCGACCTCAAGGTTGGGTGTGGCTGGCTCTTGGGCGTGAGGCGGGGATGGCGAGCGGTTGATGACGGGGCTCGGGCCACAAAGACAGTCGCCCCGGAAGGCGAGGAATCCAGCGGGGGGGAATGCTGGATTCCTCGCCTTCCGGGGCGACTGTCTTTTGGAACCCGGCCGGGGGGGGGGGGGGGGGAACCTGGATGCTTGGCTTGCCGGTTCACTCGGCGCTGCGCTTCACATAGGGGTTATGGGGGGCCGGTGTGACAGGGGCGGGACAAATCCCCGCAGCCAGGTTAAATCGACCTCAAGCTTCGCTCAGGGCGATCGCCCGCCCCGCCCAGAACCGGTTCCCGAGCGCCGCGAAGCCGGCCTTCGCAAGCTCGAAGGCGTCCGTTTCTTCGTCGCGGGCCCGGGCGATGCGGGCCTCGAGCAGGTGGCCTTGGGCCTGCTCGAACAGGTTGTCCTGCTCGGGGGAGCTCGCGATCGCGAGGGCCTCCGCCGCCCACGTCGCCGCCGCGTCGACTTGCCCCTCGGAGAGGGCGAGGGTCCCCAGCAGCCTCGCCGCGATCGCCTGATGCAGAGGATTGCGGGCCGGGCCGAGGGCGGCGAGCCGGTGGGCCTCGTCCAAGTGGGGGTGGGCCCGGTCTGCTGAACCGCGCGCAAGGCGCAGCTCTCCCAGGCCCAGGAGGCCCTGAAGACTCACCAGGTGCATACCTTCCTGGTTCCCGGCCTCGCAGGCGGCCTGGAAGGACGCTTCCGCCCGGTCGAACGCGCCGAGTCTCAGGTGGGCATGGCCCATGACGACCTCCAGCAACCAGCGGACGAAGCTCGACTGCGCGAAGTGTCGGTGGGCGAGGGCGTACTCCGCTTCGAGCAGGGCCGCTTCGAAGGCGCCCCGCTGAACATGCAGGTAAGGCACCAGGTAGAGGACCCACTCGTAAGGGGGCGCCCCCAGACGCCGTGTTTTCAGCCCCGTGCGGTCGATGTAGAGGCGCGCGGCGGCTTGGCGGCCGGTCCAGGCCGCCCAGACCCCGAAGTAGAGCATGACCGTGAAGGGGTCCTGGTCCCCAAGGGCCGCGGCGAGCGCCAGCGCTTCGTCACGCACCCCTTCGTCAGGCCGGATCCCCTGGAAGCAAACGGCGTTCCGGACCGCAGTGGCCCCGACCTGCGCGGAGCGCTGCGGCTCCGAGAGCTCGGCCGGATCGGCGGCTGCAAAGAGGCGGCAGGCCTGCCGAGCCACGGTCAACAACTCGTCGTACCGGCCGCTCGTCATGAGGGCCGGGCATCGCGCCACCAGCAGCTGGGCATGCTCGGCGGTGCCCCGCGAATCGAGCAGCCGCAAGGCCGCGTCGTGGTAGGTGAGCCCTCGAGCGGGCTGGCCGGCGAAGCCGTGGGCGATCGCCAGCATCTCCAAGACCATGCGGCGCTCGGGGGTCTCGGATGCCAGGAGGCTCTCGAGCGCCGGAATGGCGGTGCCGGGGGACTGGATGAAGGCCGAGGAGCCGATCTCCCACCAGAGCTCCCGCCTGAGGGCGTCGCGATCACCCGGCAACTCCTCGACCAGGGCCAGGGCCTGCGCGCGGTGATCCCGGGCGATCGCCTCGGCCCCCGCCGCGTCCGCCCGCTCGGCGGCCTCGCGCCACCACCGGAACGCGCGCTCGGGACTTCCCCCGCGCTCGAAGTGAAGAGCCAGCTCGGAGGGCGAGATCGCCGCTCCGGCCTCGAATCGCCCTTCGAGGCCCTCCCCACAGCGCCGATGCAGGTCGCGGCGCACCGGGTCGGGCGTCGTGTCGTAGATGGCCCGGCGCAGGGTGTCGTGAGGGAGGATGAGGCGATCGCCCTCCCGCTCCATCGCCTGGCGCGCGAGCAGCCCTTGCAGGTGGGCCTCGAAGGCCGCCTCGTCCAGGTCGCTCACTGCTCGCAGCACGGCGGGTTCGAAGTCGCGGCCGATCACGGCGGCGGCCTGCACGAGGGTGCGGGCTTCGGCCGGCAGGGCCATCATCCGGCGGGTGAGGGTCGCGAGCAAGTCCGAAGGCAGCTCCGAGCGGTCCAGGTCGACGGAGAGCTCCCAGGCTCCCGCGCGCTCGACCAGCCAGCCCTGGTCCTGCATGGTGCGCAGGAGCTCCAGGAGGTAGTAGGCGTTGCCGTCCGTGACGTGGGAAAGCCAGCGGTAGAACTCCTCTCCAACCTTCACGGAGCCGAGCAGGGCCTCGGTGAGGGCCCGGACGGCGGCCGGGCCGAAGGCGTTCAACCCGATGAACTGGGTCACCCCCTCGTCGAGCGTGTGCCAGAGGCTGCTCTCGGTAGGGGTTTCATCGTCGCGGAAGGTGCCCAGGCAAACCAGCCTCAGCGTCCGCGCCGCTCGCGCGAGCTGGTTCCAGACCTCCACGGTCTCCTGCGGGGCCCAGTGCAGGTCCTCGATCGTCAGCAGGATGGGAGTCCGGGCGGCCGTCTCGCCGAGACGGTCGGAAAGGAGGGACACGAGCGCCTCGGTCGAGGTTTCGAGCGGCATGGAAGGTAGGATCGGCTCGAAGGCCCGGGCGAACGGCGCGTAGGGGCCCTCCCCCGCGACCCGGCATCCCGCCGCGAGGACCACGAAACCCCGGCGGGCGGCCGCCTGAACGGCCTCGCGCCGGAGTCGGGACTTGCCCACGCCTGCTGGAGCCCCGATGAGCAGGCTCTGCCCGCCCTGGGTCTCGACGGTGGCGAGCACGGCCGAAAGCGCGGCGATCTCCTTCTCCCGGCCGATCAGGAGCCCCTCGCGGCTAGCCATGCGTCAGCTCCCGGAAGGCGCGCTCCGACTCCTCGCTGACTCCCAGCCCGAGATAGGCCTTGCGAGCCTTGCGGCAGTCCCAGTAGGCCTCGCGGGCCCGCTCGGGGCGCCCACGGCCCTGGTGGAACTTCGCGAGCGCGAGCCACACGTCTTCGTCGCATGGGGCGAGCTCCGCGGCGCGCCGCAATCGGCTTTCGGCTGCCACCTCGAGGCCCCGGGCCTGCTCCCATTCGGCGAGCCACGAGAGGGCATGGAGGGCCTGTTGACGATACTTCTCGCGCTCGGGTTGCAGGTACTGGTGGAACCCCGCGTCCTCCATGAGGTTCCCGCGATAGTGGGCGAGCCCCTCCTCGTAGGCGCGGCTCGCCGCGGCGGGATCGGAGGCGACGAGGCGATCGCCCTCCTGCAAGGCCGTCTCGAAGGCCTTCACGTCAAGGTAATCGACCCGTTCCCAGGCGAGGCGATAGCGCTGCGCCTCGAGGACGAGGTAGCGCTCGTCCTGATCGGGATCCGGGTTGAAGGCCCGGCGGATCGTGCGGGCGTAGACCCGGATGTTGGCCGGGCCCGCGGGGCCTTCCCCGAGCAGCTCGGCGAGGTCTTCGACCTGCAGGCCGCGAGGATAGACGAGGAGCAGGACCAGGAGCAGTTGGGCCTTGCGACGCGGCCAGCTGTCCACCGGGTTTCCGTCCAGGAGGACCTCGAAGCCCCCGAGGCAACGCAGCTGCAGGCGACCGGGGGCGCTGAGCGCGGCCCTGGCCGCCTCCTCGCCCTGCAGGAGTTCGTTCCAGAGCGCCTCGTCCTGGGCGCGACCGACCAGGATCCCGCCCCGCGCGATCTCGCGCCGCGCGTCCTCGAAGACGGGGCGCAGGGCGGCGAGCCCCCAGCTGGTCAGACGTTCGGTCGAACTCTCCAGGCCCGTGCGGGCCCGGCCGAAGTGGCCGCACGCCTCGTCGAGAAGCGTGCCCAGGCGTTTGAGGAAGGAATCGGGAGAGGCTGGCACCCCCCCTCTATACCCATCGGGACGCTCGATCGAGCAAGTCTGGAGCGCCAGCTGGGTACAAAGATCCCATCCCCCGAAGCGAGGTGGTGACCCCATGCTCAATCGCTCCCTCGACTCCGTCGGCGCCGTTCCGACCCCCTTGGCGCCAACCTCGGCGCCGTCCGAGCCGCCGGCCAAGACAGAGCCGGTGCAGGCGGCGGCGAGCGACCAGCTGCTCGTCTCGCCCGCGCCCAGCGGACCGCCGCCCAAGTGGGGGGGACTCGACCTGCCGGCGAACCTCGACTCGGCCCGCTCCTGGCGCCCCGGGAGGCATGGTCTTTCCGGCGTTCAGGCCAACGCCCAGATCACGAAGAACTACGAGACGATCGACCACGGCATGACCGATTACCTCGGCCAACCGGTGGTGCCGAACTGGGCGAGCTTCGGCAAGTACGCCTCGGCGACGGCCGGCTCGCAGATCAAGTGCCTGGAAGAGATGATGGGCGCGGAGAAGGGGCGACTGGGGTCCGTGTTCGGCCTGGTCAAGCACTTCGTCCAGCATCCCCTCCTGTCCATCCACCAGGCCCTTTCCCTGGCCAACGGGATCTCGCCGGACGACCTGGGCCACAATGCCCAGGTCATGCGCGATGCGCTCGCCTATGGCAACACGGCCATCATCCAGGACGTGGGGCCCGCCTTCGATACTTTCCTGTCGGCCGAGTCCAAGGGGCAGAGCGGATTGGACGCCCTCAAGGCACGCGGCTACGGCGAGGCCCCGCGGGACCCGCAGGGCTTCATCCTGCAGGCCTTCGAAAAGTACACCGAGGCCCGCCAGCTGGAAGAGCAGCTCGAGAGCCCGAGCGTGGGTGCGGCCGAAGCCAAGGACCTCATGCAGCGCCGCAAGCATGTGATCTTCGAAGGCAACCTGCTCCTGGGGCTCCAAGAGCAGCTGATGAGCCTGCAGAACCCGCATGTCTTCGGCGACCCGGCCGTGGCGGCGATCGTCGGGCGGGTCACCCCGACCATGACCCTCCAGGATGCCAACGGCACCCACCACCTGTTGAACGGCAAGGGCAACTGGGCCGACTTCGCCACCCGCATGGGCCTGCGAGAGGCCACCCCGGAGGACGACCCCAGCCAGGTCTATACCCTGCGCGACAACGAGGGGGACGTGCACCGCTACGCCCTGGATTTCAGCCAGAAGGGGACGATCGCGGACTACTTCCGGACCATGACCGAGCAGAACACCACGGCAGGGGCCAAGCTGGCCATGAACGAGCCCGGCAAGGTCACGGCCGAGGCCTAGACGACGGCCGATGGCCGTTCTGGGTGACCTCAGATCCCGCCGTACCACTCGTAACCCTGGTCTTCCCAGTAACCTCCCTTGCCGCCACCGAGTCCCGAGAAGTCCGGGACCAGGCTGATCCGGTACAGGAACTTGGTGTTCTTGTAGCCGAGCTGCGTGGGCAGAACGAGCCGCAACGGGGCCCCGCGATCGACGGGCATCGGGGTCTGACCGTTGAAGCCGTAGGCGAGCAGGGTGTTGGGGTGGTTGGCCGCCCGCAGGTCCAGGCTGCCGTAGAAGGGCGTCCCGCCGTCGTCTTGGTCGGCCGAGTAGCAAACGGCATACTTCGCCCCCGGCAGCACCCCCACCCGATCGAGCAGGTCCGCGAAGCGGCAGCCTGTCCACTGGGCGATCGCGCTCCACCCCTCCACGCAGTCGAGCCGCGTGATCTGGGAGACGGAGGGCAGCCTTTGCAAGTCCCCGAGGGCGAGGGACACGGGCCGCCGCACCAGGCCGTCGACCTGGAGCCGCCAGCTCTGCCAGCCATGCAGAGCCGCCATCCGCTGGGAGTCCGGGAGGTTCAGGCTGTTGATCTTGAAATCCGTGCTGATAGCCGACGCCGGATAGGTCTTGACCCCGCGCGGGCTTGCGAGGCCACCCGTGAACCAGCGGTTGATCGTCTCGGCTTGCATGAGCCAGCTCCAGACCCGATCGTGAGGATCGACTTCGAGGCAGCCCGAGACGAAGGCGCTCGACAGGGCCGCGAGGCCCGTGAGCATTTCCCGGCGCGAGATCCGTAGGTCACTCATGGGCCGCCTCCGGCTTGGGGCGCGGGCCGCCCGCGATCATCGACCAGAAGGTGGGCCAACCCGCCATCGCCACCAGCACGAGGTGTGCGGCCGTGAAAGCCACTAACCCCGCCATGAGCAGGAAGTGCCAGGTCCGGGCGAACTGCCGCCCCCCGAAGAGGTCGACGTACCAGGGGAACCAGGCGTCCCACTGCGGGGACATGGCGAGCCCCGTGAGCACGACGAGGGGCCCGAAGAACAGGACGATGCCCGTGTAAGTCAGCCGCTGCAAGGGGTTGTAGCCGTCGCCCTCGGGCAAGGGGGCTCGGAACAGGTAGTGACGGATGACCTGGGGGATGCCCGACCAGTCTTCCCGCCGCATGAAGCGGTGTCTGGCCTGACCGCTCGTGAACTGGTAGAGGACGTACAGGAGGCCGTTGAGCATGAACAGCCACATGATCCCCAGGTGCCACCGCCGGGCCCCGGCGAGCCAGCCGCCCACCGTGACGGGACGCGGGAACTCCTCGATGGCGATGGGGCCCGTGTTGACGTGGAGCCCCAGGAGGGTCATCTCGTGGCGTCCCGGTTGCCCCTCAACGGGGCCGGGTAGGGTGAGCACGGTGCGGTCCTCGCGCGAGGTGTCGGCCGCGTAGAGGGTCGGATGGGCGTTGAAGATCTGCAGCCCGCTGCCGATCATCACGGCGAGCAGGGCGACGTTGAGCCAGTGGGTTAGGCGGATGGGCAGGGGCTGGCGGATCAGTTGAGTCATCGGACCTCCGGGAAGCTAGTGCCGCAAGCGCTCGAGCTCGGCGGTGTCCTCGTCGTGGTGGCCGTGCATGGGCGCGGGCGCCGACTTCTCCCCGCCGATCCAGACCCCGTCGTGATGCCCGTTGGCGTGGAGCTCCGAGACCTGATTCTTCCGGTTGATCATCTCGACCGATCCCTCGCAGTCGCAGATGTAGGTCTTGCTCGGGGTACCATCGCTCTCCATGTAGAAGACGGTGCCCCGCACGGCGGCCACCGCCCCAGGCGTCAGCATCTGGTAGTCGCTGCCGTGGTGGACGACGTTGATCACCCCGCCGTGGGCGAGCGTCAGGCGGATGCGGTCCCCCAGGCTGGTCAAGGTCAGGCTGGTGTCCGGATTGAGGCGCAGGGCCGATCCGTCCGCGAGGCTCACGTCTGCCTTGCTCTCGTGGCCGGTTTCCAGGCGATCGCCTGCCTTGAGCACGGCTCCGCGCGAGGCGGCATGGCCGTTCAGCGTCACGTGGCCCTTCGCCACCATCAGCTTGCCGGCGGGGACTCCGGCCCATGCGGTCGAGGCGATCAAGGTCGAGAGGGCCGCGAGGCCCAGGAGGCGTCCAATCACGTCGAGGTCCTTTCCGGTTGGGGGGCCGCGGGCACGGTGCCGGCGAGCCCGGATAGTTCGAAGACGCTCAGGGTGGCGGTCTTGCCCCGTACGGCTTGGTCGCCTTTGGGGGCGGCCGTGACTCGATTAGGGACAAGCCCGAAGGTGGCTCCGCTGATGAGGATCCGCGTGCCGACCGACTTGTTGAGGGCTTCCAGGCGCGAGGCCGTGTTGACCACGTCCCCGATCACGGTGAAGTCGAGCTTGAGTTCGGATCCGAAGTTGCCCACCAGGGCCTCGCCCGAGTGGATCCCGATCCGCACGACCAAGGGAGGCAGGCCGTCCCGGATCCACGCGTCGGAGAGCCGGCGGGCGGCCTCCTGCATGCCGAGGGCGGCCCGGCAGGCCTCGATGGCGGCCTCTTCGGGGGGCATGTCCCCTAGGTTGCCCCACACGGCCATGATCCCGTCGCCGATGTACTTGTCCAGCGTACCCTGGCAGCGAAAGATCTCGGTCGTCATGGCCGACAGGTAGCCGTTCAGCAGGCTTTCCACGCGTTCGGCAGGCAACTGCTCGGAGAGCGAGGTGAACCCCTGGACGTCCGCGAACAGCACCGTCACCTCGCACCGGTGGGCGGCCGAGAGCTGGTACCGGTCGGGGTGCCGCAGGATGGCGTCGACCACCCCGGGGGCCACGTAGCGGGAGAAGGTCGCGCGGATCCGGGACCGTTCCTGTTCGGTGTGCAGGAGCTTCTGGGCGAGCAATCCGGCGGCCGCCAGGGCCTTCGCGACGAGGGGGGGCACCAGCCAGAGAGCCCAGCCGAGGATGGCGAAGCTGAACAGCCCGAGGGCGAGGGTGAGGGCGGCCAGGGCCAAGAGCCAGATCATGCCGCGCAGCGGAGAGCTGCGGCGCATGGCGATCGCCGCCAACCCCGGCATGAGCACGGTGAGGCTCGCCGAGATCGGCCAGGGGGCCTCTCGCCGCGGGTGGCCGTGCATGAGGGTCCCGATCGCGTTCGCCTGGAGCTCGACCCCCGGCATCATGCGCTGGTCGTGCGAGGCGAAGGGGGCCGGAAAGGAGTCGTGTTGGGTGGGGGCCGAGCTCCCGATGATGACGAGGGAGTCCTTGAACAGCTCGGCGTAGGAGGCCACGGCCCGCGGGTCGGCCGGATGGAAGGCCCGATCGACCCTCGGATCGAGGACATCGTCGAGCACCGAGGCGTAGGAGACGGTCGGGTAGCTGCCGGGCGGGCCCGACATCCGCAAGAGGGCCCCGCCGCCGGCCAGGGTGGGGCGTAGGGCGGCGGCCCGAGCGGTATCCCAGCGATCCAGCACGGTCCAGCAGATCGAGGGCTCTCCGTGCCAGCTCGCCTTGGGCAGCCGGCGCACGTACTTGTCGGGATCGAGGGGCAGACTCGCGTAGCCGTGCGGGGCGTGAAAGCGCGCGAGCGGGACGGTCAGCTCGGGGCCGAAGGACCCGTCCGGGTGAAGGGTCTGGATCCCGGAGAGGAAGCTCGCGAGGACGACCCGGCCCGATTGCTGGATGGCCCTGGCGAGGGCCGCGTCGTCGGCCTCGTCGGAGGCCTCGGAGAAGACCATGTCGAAGTCGATCAGGCGCGCCCCCAGGGCAGTCAGGCGATCGATGAGCCGGGCGTGGATCCGGCGGGGCCAGGGCCACTGCCCCATGCGCTCGATCGAGCCCTCGTCGGCGTCCACGATCACGACGTGGGGGGCGGGGGGATGGGCATCGAAGTGCTCCATCCGCCAGTTGAGGCTCGCGAGTTCGGCGTTGCGCAGGGGGCCCGGCGAGAGGGAGAGGCTGGCGATCGCCACCCCCACCCCCAGGCTGCCCCAGATCGCCCCGTACCGGGTGATCGCGTCCACTCCGCGCTCCTCCAGCTTCCATGACCTCCCCTCGCTTACCCGTGCCCTGGAGGGATCAAACCGGCAACGGCGCAACTTCGAGCCCTGCGCGGAGATCCAGGCATGATCCGGGTTCCGATCGGCCCTGGGGGCGCAAACCCAGGCATGGCGATCGTTTGAAAAATTTTCGAGCTGAAAGTGATCTCCATGACTGCGTTTGCGGATTTATCCACAGAATTGTTGCCACGAGGGACTTTCGGGCGATCAATTGCTGGGTAGAATAGGAACTGGAAGCGTTTGCACGATCGATCACACCGGAGAGCCCCTGGTCATGGGCCTGAGATGAGTTGAGATCGGTTCGTCGAGAGGGACATGAGATGACGTATCTGGAAGCTGCTCACCTGATCCTGGCCGAAGCCCGCAAGGCCCTTACCGAGGCCGAAATCGTGTCGCGGGCGCTGCGCAAGGGGCTGATCTCGCCCCGCACCCGCCAGCCAGAGCGCTCGATCGGGGTCGTGCTCAAGCGGGCCTCTCAGAACCCGGTGTCGAGCTTCGAGCAGACGGCGCCGCACACCTGGCAGCTCAAGCCCTCCAAGATCCTCGAACATCCGATGAGCATGCGTGAGGCGGCCCTCAAGGTCCTGACGCTGGCGGGCAAGCCCCTGCACTATCAGGAGATCACCCGGCGGGCGATCCGGGCCGGGCTCATCCGGCCCGAGGGCAAGACCCCTGCTTACACCCTGCGGGCCCGGGTCGGCGACGACATGCAGCGGAACGAGGATTCGCCCTTCGAGCGGGTGAGCGACGGCACCTACGGCCTCAAGGTGTGGCCCAAGGACCTGCGCAAGGCCAAGCGGGCCACCAAGAAGAAGGCCGCGAAGCCAGTCGCCAGGATTGCCAAGGCCCAGCCGGTCGCCAAGCCCGTGAAGCCGGCGAAGCCCGCGAAGGCCCCCAAGATCGCCAAGGCCGAGGCCCAGCCAGCCGTTCGCAAGCCGCGGGCCAAGCGGCAGGCGATCGCCGAGGTCTCCCAGCCTGTCGTCGCCATGAAGCGGCCGGCCAAGGTGGCCGACCAGGGCTCGCTCGAGCGCCTGGCCCGCCTCAAGGCGGCCCACTAGCCTCCTTCCCGCGCTCCTGGGGCAGGCGTGACCCACGCCTGCCCCGTTCGTTTTGAGGCCGCAGCGGGCACACTCCTGGCAGAGGAGTCTCCCCGATGCCCGCCGAGCGCCCCATCCTGATCCACGCCTCCGTCGCGCCCCCGCCATGGGCGCATCGGGCCTTCGTCGACGCGGGCTACCAGGTGATCTCGGCCTCGAACGGTCTGGTGGCCCTCGACCAGGCCACCCGGACCCCGCCGGACCTCCTGATCGCCGATGCCGAGCTGCCCGGGCTCGGAGGGGCCGAGATCGGCCGGATCCTGAAGGGCCTGCCGAGCCTGCCGCCCATCCCGGTCGTGCTGGTGGAGGCGAGCCTCGACGAGGTCTACGCCCGCGGGGCCGCCTCGGGCGCCGACGACGTCTGGGTGACGCCTTCGTGCCCCCTCGAGCTGCGGGCCCGGCTCGACCTGTTGCAAGCGCGTCTCCAGGCGATCGCCCAGCTGCGCGCCGAACGCGATCGCCTCTGGGCCCTCGCCCACGAGGACCACCTGACGGGCCTCCCCAATCGGCGCCGCCTCGATCAGGCCCTGGCGGACGCCCTCGCCGACATGCGGGCGCGGGGCTCGGTGCTCTCGGTCCTCTTGTTCGACGTCGATCGGTTCAAGGACCTCAACGACCGCTTCGGGCACGCCACGGGGGACCGGGTGCTGCGCGAGATCGCGGAGGTCCTGCGCGGCAACTCGCGCCGCCAGGACGTGGTCGGTCGCTTCGGCGGTGAGGAGTTCCTCTACCTCCTGCCCGGCCACCACCTCGACGAGGCCGTGAGCCAGGCCGAGCGGATCCGCTCCGAGCTGGCGCGCCACTCCTTTTCCACCCAGAACGGTGAGGCGAGCCTGACCGTGAGCGTGGGGGCCACCGAGGCGAGCCCCGACGATCGCCCCGAGGACGTGCTGGAGCGGGCGGATCGGCTTCTCTATCAGGCCAAGCGCAGCGGTCGCAACCGGATCGTCTCCCTGGTGTCCTGAAACGTCGGAGGGGCGATCGCCCTTTCTACAGGGCCAGCGAGGCGAAGCCGGGTTGCCACAGTCCCGCGCGCCGTCCGTGGATCTGGACGCCGTAGCGGGCGAGGACTTCTGGCAGGTCACGGATCCGATCGCCTCCCCAGGTCATGAGCAGCGTCTCGGCGTCGGGTCGTGACCAGCGCCTCAAGAGCTCGGAGAGGTCGATCTCGCGATCGGCCCGCTCGAGGAGGCGGATGAGCCCCCGCACCATGACGAGCTCGCACGCCTTTTGCAGCTCCTTGGGTGGCCGCTTGACCGTGCGGGGGGCCGCTTCATGGGCCACGACGAGTTCGTCGGCCGAAAGCCCGTACAGCTCACCGATCCGTTCGTCGAGCCGATCCAGGATCGCCTGGGCGTCCTTGCGGCGGCGGGTCGCATCCTGCCCCCACTCGTGGAAGGCCGCTTGCAAGGCCTCGGGGGACTTCCAGACCTGCGCCTCGAGGCGCTCCGAGAGGTCCCACGTGGACGTGCCGACCAGGCACGCGAAGACCCGGTCCACGAGGTCGGCGATCGCCCCTTGTTCCGTCGGATCGGCCTCCATGATCGGCAGAGAGCCGATCGTGGGGGTGTCCAGGTGCAGGGTGAGCTGGCCCCGGTTCGCGATCGCGAGCCGGAAGTAGGCTTCGAGCAGTCGCGAGTTGAGCAGGGCGAGCACGTAGTCGGGGTGCCAACCCTCGGACAGGTCGAGCAGGTTGACCGTGTCGAGGGGCAGGCAGCCGGCGGGCAAGCGGGTCGCGACGACCGAGCTCGCGATGTTCTGGAAGGCGATCGCGGGATCGGCTAGCACGTCCTTCTTGTAGCGATCGCGCAGGGGGTACTCGGCGTGCAGGCTGAGCCAGCCCCCCTCGTCCCCGTAGCGTCGGATGTCGCGGCCCCGCACGACGGTGAGGCCAGGGCGCAGGGCGATCGCCTCCTGATTGGCCGACACCCCCGCCCCGCGCCGGATGGCCGCGATGTCCTGCAGGGGAACGCCCGCGCTCTCGATCCGCTCCACCCAGCGGCTCTCGGCATTCACGTAGATGGGCAGGGTGGGGCGGTGCAGGTAGAAGTCGTGCGACTGGTGGCCCAGCGTCACCAGCGGGCCATCCCGGAAGGTCGCGAGCGACACCCGGGACTCCGGGCTCTGGCCCCAGGGCAGGACCGTGCCCGGCCCCCCTTCGTTCGGTCGCTCGGCCACGAAGGCCATCGTCTCCAGGTTGACCCCGGGGAAGGCCGAGCCTAGGTCGATGAGGGCCCGCAGCCGGAGCTCGTGGGTGAGTAGCCGGCGGCAGTCGGCGTAGGCCCCGGTCCGGGTCACGCCATGGGGGACGACCAGGGCGAGCCGGCCTCCGGGTCTCAAGAGGGCGGCCGATCGTTCGATGAAGAGGGCCGTCGTCTCTTGACGGCCGTTGCCGAGCCGGTAGTGGCGCTGAAAGAAGGCCTTGTCGTCGCTCGACAGCTCCGCCCCGTAGGGGGGATTGCCGACGATCACGTCGAACCCTGCCTCCAGGATCGGATGGTGGCTCTGCAGGGCATCCTGTCCCAGGAGCCGCGCCCGGAAGGGCTGGGCGAGCTCCGGCACCAGCTGGCGCTGCAGGAAGTCGAGCCGGACCTGGGCGAGCCGGACCGCCCAGGGGTCGAGGTCGATGCCGAAGAGGTGCCGCTCCATGACCCGCTTGAGGCGCAACGCACGCCCCTCGGGGCCCGACTCCGGGGTCCAGACCCGCTCGAACAGGGCCGGCAGGGCGGCAGCCAGGAAATTGCCCGCCCCGCAGGACGGGTCCAGAAGGCGGAAGTCCTTGGAAAGCGGCCGATCGGCGGGCGGCAGGACCTCGTCGAGCAGGTGGGTGACGATGGCCCTGGGCGTGTAGAAGGCGCCGTGCTTCTTGCGCGAGCGGGTGCCCAGCCGGCCCTCGAACAGCTCGCCGAGCCATTCACCGTCCTCGTAGCCCCAGGTTTGCACCGCGAAGAGGTCCGCGATCTCGATGGCCAGGGCCTCGGCCCGGGAGTCGGCTTCCGGATCGGGCTCGGGGGAGTCGAACAAGGGGAGGCGATGATCGCCGGCGTGACGGGCGATCGCCCTCAGCACCACCGCCTTCGGAGGCTCGCCCGGCTTTGCGATCCAGTGAAAGAGGGCTCTCGCGATCGTGTGGCAGGCTTCAGACGCCGAGAGGCCCAGGGCGGTCGAAAGGCGATCGACGCCCCGATCGAGCAGGCCCAGCTTGTCCGGTGGGGCTGGCACCTAGGCTTCGACCTCCAGGTCGGCGACCTTCCATCCCTCGAAGCCGACGGCACGCTGGATGAGGGCGATCGCCTCCTCGGAGGTTCGCGCCACCTGGCCCCGGAGGGCGCTCTGGTCCGAGGCGTCCAGCTGGAACCGCAGGACGGCCCGCGAGGCGTCGGGGATCGACGCGAAGGCCGCGGCGGGCAGCTCAGGGGGGGCAATCGCGGCGAGTTCGTTCGCCGCGGCGCGGAGCTGGGCAGGGGTTGGCCTGAGGGTGATCGACATGGCGCGAGCTCGGCCCTCGGGATCGCACGCGAGCGCGACGTCGCCCGCCGCGCGCCCGAAGTAAGGGGTTTCCACGGCGTCCGACGTGGCGCGGTAGGTGACGTCTCCGGTGAGCAGATCGGTTTCGGTCAGCATGGACAGGGCCTCCTGGCGGTGACCCGGCCATTATCCCACAAGTGGACCGGCTAGTTGAGCATGGTCTCTTGCCCGTGGTCGAGGCTGATGGATGCCCGCACGCCCACCTGGGCCCCCAGGTTGAGCTGGAGGGCACCCCCGATCGTGAAGGTGTCGTGGTGCTCGGCGATGATGTCGCCCGGCTGGAGCTGCACCGTGTCCTTGTCGATCGCCACCTTGCCGAGTTTCAAGAGCGCATTCGCCTGGTCGGAGGGCGAACCGTGGAGCATTTGGTCGTACCGCTGGAGCTCCGAGGGTTTCAACTCGAACTGCAGCCGGATGGTGTCCGACCTGCTCACCCCAGCGAGCACGCCCGGCTGGAGCGGTCGGCCGTAGATGTCCTCGACCGTGGTCTGCAACCCGTCGAACTTGCTGCGGGTCATGTCCTCCTCGATCCGGGCCTTCTCGAGGTGCCCGTCCTTGGCGAAGGTGAGGGACAGCTTGCGGTCCGCGTCGACCTGGTCCCGGGTGCCGTCGCCCAGTACCGAGCCCCCGGCGTTCGCGGCCCCGTGGGCATGGGCGAAGATCGTCGTCTCTCCCGTCTTGAAGTTGACCTTGCCGCCGATCGAGACGTCGCCGCCCGCCGAGCCCGAGAGCTGCGCGACCTGGAGCTGCATCTTCTTGAGGGCGCCCATTTCGGCCTGGTTCTTGACGTTGCCCGCGACCTGCTGCCCCAGGCCGTCGGGCTTGGGCGGATCGGATGGCGGCGCGTCGGCCGCCGGGGCGGCCGGCTTGGGCGGGGACTTGAAGATACCGGCCTGAACGCCCGCATTGGCGCTCGCCTGGGCGTAGAGTCCCCCTTCGCCCTCGATCGATTCGAGGTGCCGGCCGAAGGACTCGAAGTCCTTGGCGTGATGGGCCGCCTCGGCCGTCCCCAGGACGGGGCCCAAGCCCGGGATGGCCGAGGCGGCGCCCGTTGCGGCCGTTGCCTTGACCATGCCCGTCAGGGCCTGCATGTCCTGTTTGCTTGCCGGATCGAAGCTGAAGGTGAAGGAGACCTTGCCCTCCACGCCGGCCTCGGCCTGCGCCCCGGCCCCGGCCTGGAGTCCCGCCTTGTAGTCCCCCACCTGAGCGCCGGAGTCGACCCCGACCCGAGTGGAGTACGATCCCCCGGCCTTGCCTTCCATGGTCATGATGACCTGCAGCTCGGAGGGTGGATTACCCTTGGCGTCCAGCGGCTCGGTAAGCGGCTGGCCGTCGGCGTCGAGCTTGGCGACCCGCTTGATCGTGAGGGTCGCGCCGGCGTCGATCTTGGCATTGGGGATGCCGAACTCTTGGAGCGGGAAGGTGCCGCCCGCCGTCACCTTGATGCTCGCCGACTCGCCGATGGAGAGGCGATTGGTCAGGACGGGGCCGATCGTGCCCGAGGTATCGGCGTCCGCGAACTTGTCGTTCTTGCCGAGGGTGTGCTCGAGATAGGGATCGACGACGTCCTTGGCGAAGGTCTTGCCGGCGGCCGCGGTCCCGTCCTCGAAGGACTTGGCGAGACCCTTGCCGTCTTTGAGTTCGCTCGCGGTGGTGCTGGCTCCGGCGACGATCGCCGCTCCGCCTGCCTCCGCAAGGTGGGCCACCTCGGCCTCCAGCTTGGCGACCTTGCCCTCGAGGCCTACCACGTCCTTCTTGAGGTTGCCCAGCAAACCGCCGACCTCGGAGGTGAAGCGATCCCACAGGCTCTTGTGGGTTTTATGCTCCTTGAGCGCCATGTGCTTCTGGGCGAGTTCCAGCTTGGCCTGCGCGAGTTCGTCCTGCTTGGCGAGCAGCCCCGAATGGGGGGCGCCGAGGGCTGGTAACGGGCGGCTGCCCGACGTCTGGTTGAGATCCCCTGTGCTCTTGGGCGGCGGAGGAGGAGGAGGCGGAGCCAGGAACGCGGGATCGAGCGGAGCCGTCCCGCGGTAAGGGTTGGCGGGGGTATTGGAGTTGAGGGGGCCGGTGGACATCGTGGATCCTCCCGAAGGTGGCGCGCACCAACTAGCCTTATGCCGCGGCGCGCGACGGAATTGTCTGTTTTAATGAACACTTATCGGCCCACACAGCGGGGTTAACGGGATCGGAACGGATGGAAAAACGAGGACTGGAGATCGAGGCGAAGTTTCGCCTGAAAGAGGGGCAGCGAGAGGCGATCGCCCGGCGACTCGCCGATCGGTTCGTGGCGCGCCGCGAACAGGAGGATCGCTACTTCGACGTGGGGGACCGGGTGCTGCGCCTGCGCCGCGAGGACGCCTCGTGGGTGCTCACCCGCAAGGATCCCTCCCGCCTCTCGTCCGACGGCACCAAGATCCGCACCGAGATCGAGACGCCCTTGCCGCCTGAGCTGGTCGAGCCCTTGGCCGAAACCTTCGCCTGGCTCGGGCACGCCCCGCTCATCACGGTCCGCAAGGCCCGCGACGAGTACGCCTGGGAGGGCGTCACGGTCTGCCTGGATCGGATCGAGGGCCTCGATCGGGACTTCGCCGAGATCGAGGTGCTGTCGAAGGAAGAGGGGGCGATCGCCCAGGTGGCCGCGCTGCGCGAGCAACTGGGCCTCACGGAGGACCAGATCGAGCGCGCGAGCTACGCGCGTCTTTTGGCCGAACGTCTAGCTAACTGACGACATGAGGAGGTTCTGCTGGAACTCGGAGAGCGGCATGACGATGTCGCCCTCGCCGTCCTGCAGCTGGCGGCTGGGGCCGTTGTTGGGGTTGCCGTTCTCGTCCTTGCCCCAGGGATTTCGCAGGTAGACCATCCCATTTTCGATCTTGGTGACGAGCAGCTCGTGCTGGGCATCTCGCCCGTTCTGGGACCACTTCAGGCCCACGGGAATCTCGCGGCCCGCGGCCGTATCCTGCTGGATCCGCGAGATGATGCCGTTGTCGTTGCCGTACCGGGTCTGGAACTGGCCATCCCGACCGGCCGTCAGCTGGTTGGCCAGGTTCGTCACGTCGTTCTGGGTGAGCCCCTGCAGGCCGTCGCTGTGGACGTCCGACCGGTTGTCGTAGCTGCCCAGCTCGGATTGCTGCATTTCGGCGGTCTGGAAGATCCGGTCGATCTCGTTGCGATCGCCCGAGTCCTGATCGAGCGACGAGTAGTCCCGCGACAGCTGGCTGCCGCCGGCCATCGAGACGTTGCCGCCGTTCATCAGCCCTCCGACCAGGCGAGCGAACTCGGAGGGGTGTTGCTTGGCCACCATGTACTGCAGGGTGGTCGCTGCGCAGGTCCCGTGATCGCCCTGGTGGATCAGGCCCGGGTCGGCGATCTCGGAGACCAGGTCATTGAGGACGGCGCTCTTGGTCACGCCGTGCCCCAAGAGCAGGTTGTCGACGCCATTCTTGGCCACGTCGTACAGGTTTTCGAGCAGGGTTTTGCCGGTCTTGAGGTCCTTGTCGTCGAGCTTCGCGCCCAGCTGATCGAAGGCCGACCGGGCTGCCGGGGACAGCTGGTTCCGGATGGCGTCGATCATCCCCTGGCGATCGGGGGGCGTGTCGCCCCCTCCCGCTTTCACCAGGCCCGGATCGGGGGTCGGGGTGGGAGTCGGGGTCGGCTGTTGCTCACCCTGGGGGGTGGGCGTCGGGGAGGGCGTCGGCTTCGGAAGCTCCTGGTACTGACCGCCTCCGACGTAGACCTTGAGCGACCCATCGTCGTTGCGGGAGTTGTCGGGCTGAGCCGGGCCGTTGTTGCTCTGGTACTGACCCCCGCCCAGGTAGACCTTGAGGGAGCCGTCGTCGTTGCGCGAGTTGTCGGGCGGGGTCGGATCGTCGGAGCGCTTGTACTGGCCGCCCCCCATGTAGACCTCGATCGTGCCGCCGCTGCTCGACGGCTGGGAAGTGGGAGGGGCATACTGGTTTCCGCTGTTCTGGTTGCCGTCGCCCGAATAGAACTCGACGCTGACCCCTCCCGAGTGGCTGTGGCAGGTGGCGCCGCAGCCGAACACGTCGTCGACCGAGAGGCGGGATTGCGTGCGGCCCGGCGCGGGCGGCTGATTCGTGACCTCCTGGACCGGGGCGGGCGGGGCCGGGGGAGTCCCCGGCAGGGTCGCGGGCATGACCAGGGGGCCCGTGCCCAGGCGCGGCTTGATCGATCCGGCGTCGTTGCTCATGCGTGGTACCCCCCTGGCTGCGTCGGTGACGGTCACTTCCTTCCTATGCCGCAATTAGCCGGTGCTCATTCTTGGGGGTCGATTTGGAGTGTGTGAAATCTCCATCAAATGAAGAGGCCAACCAGGCGGATCGGCTTTCAATTCTCCCCCCCCCTGCAAAGCAGGAGGGGGATTTACAGGGTCTTGAGCATCTCCAGGTAAGCGTCGGCCACCTGCCGCAACATGAGGGCCTGGTGCCACATCGGGCTGTTCTCCCCGGCCTGGTTCTTGGTCGCCGTCAGCTGCTCGGTCAGTCGCAGGATCTCGGTGATGGGTGCCCGCGAGGCGGCTGCCTGCGATAGCCCATGGTACAAGGAGGCGAGCTGGGTCTGGACCTGCTCGACCCCGCTCGTGAGCTGCTGGATGGCCTGCGTCGCCTCGGCCAGGGTGGTCTGGCGCTCTTCGGGGGTGGCGAGGGCGATCGCCCCCGCGGCCGGAACCGGCCGGGCCATCTCGACGGGGGCCGCGGGTGCCGGCGCGACCGGGGCGGGCACGACTGGAGCCGCCTGGGCGACCGGAGGAGGAGCCACGGGCGGGGCTGCGACCGGTGGGGCCGCCACCGGGGCAGCGGCCACAGGCGCCGCCTGGGCGACGGGAGGGGCCGCGACCGGAGGAGCAGGCGGGACAACCGGCGCAGCCTGTACGACCGGGGCGCTGACCGGCTCGACGGGCGGGGTCGCGAAGATGGGCTCGGCCGGTGCGGCCGCGTACACCGGGGCCTCGACAGGAGGAGCGGCGAAGATCGGCTCGGCCGGGGCCGGGGCGAAGACCGGCGCCTCATGGACGACTGGCGGAGCCGCGAACGGGGCCGGTTCATGCACCGCGGGCACGGCGAAAGGGGCCGGCTCATGCACCGGGGGCGCGGCGAAGGGGGCAGGTTCGTGGACCGGAGGGGCGGCGAACACGGGCGCCTCGTGAGCCGCCGGCATGGCAACGGGCGGAGCCTCGTGGTGCGCCGGGGGCGCGAAGGGATTGGCCTCGACGTGCGGGGTATCGGGGACCTGGAAGGACTTGATCAGGTCCTCGATATCGGCGTCCGTCGAGTTGGACGGGGCGGGCGGCCCCGGCTCGAACGACGGCATCGGGTCGTTGGCCGTCTGGTAGAGGGCCAGGAGGTCGTTCAAGGTGGCGTCGTCGTTGCCGCCCGGAGCCTCGCCCCCCCAGAAGTCGCCGCCCGCGTGCGCGGGTTCCGCCCCGGGGGCGTTGTTGAGAAACGGCAAGTCCACGTTACGATTCCGCCTTTCCGCAGGGGCCGACCCTGGCTCAGTCGCCGATCTTCAGGACGGCCATGAAGGCCTCCTGAGGAATCTCCACGCGGCCCACCTGCTTCATGCGCTTCTTGCCCTCTTTCTGCTTCTCCAGCAGCTTGCGCTTGCGGGAGATGTCCCCCCCGTAGCACTTGGCGAGGACGTTCTTGCGCATGGCGCTGATGGTCTCGCGGGCGATCACCTTGTTGCCGACCGCGGCCTGGATGGGGACCTCGAACATCTGCCGCGGAATCAGCTCGCGCAGCTTCTCGGTCAGTTGCCGCCCCACCGACTGGGCCCGATCCCGGTGGACGATGGCCGAGAGCGCGTCGACCACCTCGCCCGCCAACATGATGTCCAATTTTACCAACTTGGACTCCCGGAAGCCAGACAGCTCGTAGTCCATCGAGGCGTACCCCTTGGTCCGACTCTTGAGCTGGTCGAAGAAGTCCGTGATCAGCTCCGCGAGCGGGATATCGTAGGTGAGCTGCGTGCGGTCGGTGCTGAGGTACTCCATGTTGGTGTATACCCCCCGCTTTCCTTGCGCTAACTCCATCACGGTGCCCACGAACTCAGACGGCGTGATGATCGTGACCTTGACGTAGGGCTCTTCCATCGTCTGGATGACCCCCGCGCTCGGGAGGTTGGTCGGGTTGTCGACCATCTGGACCGTTCCGTCGGTCAAGGTCACCCGGTAGGCGACGCTGGGGGCCGTCGCGATGAGGGTGAGGCCGTACTCGCGCTCGAGCCGCTCCTGGATGATCTCGAGGTGCAAGAGGCCGAGGAAGCCGCAGCGGAAGCCGAAGCCGAGCGCCGCCGAACTCTCGGGCTCCCACTGCAGGGAGGCGTCGTTCAGGGTGAGCTTTTCCAGGGCCTCGCGCAGCTGGGGGTATTCCTCGGCCGTGGTCGGGTAGAGGCCGCAGAAGACCATCGGCACGGCCTGCTTGTAGCCGGGCAGGGGCTCGGAGGCGCTGTGGCGCGCGAGCGTGATGGTGTCGCCCACCCGGGCGTCCTGGACGTTCTTGATGGCGCCCGCGAGGTAGCCCACCTCACCGACCGAGAGCTCCTTGACCGGGGTCTGGCGGGGGCGCAGGACGCCGAGCTCGGTGATCTGGATCTCGGCACCGGTCGCCATCATCCGGATGGTGTCGCCGACCTTGAGCTTGCCGTTGAAGATCCGGAAGAAGACGATCACCCCACGGTAGGCGTCGTAGTAGGAGTCGAAGATGAGGGCCTGCAGGGGGGCGTCGGGATCGCCCTTGGGGGGCGGCACCTTCGAGACGATCTGCTCGAGGATCTCGGTGATGCCGATGCCGGCCTTGGCCGAGGCGAGCACGGCCTCCGAGGTGTCGAGGCCGATCACGTCCTCGATCTCCTTCTTGACCCGGTCGGGCTCGGCGCCGGGCAGGTCGATCTTGTTGAGCACGGGGACGATCTCGAGGTCGTGCTCGAGGGCGAGGTAGACGTTGGCCAGCGTCTGGGCCTCGACCCCTTGCGAGGCGTCGACCACCAGCACGGCCCCCTCGCAGGCGGCGAGCGATCGCGACACCTCGTAGGTGAAGTCGACGTGGCCCGGGGTGTCGATCAGATTGATCACGTAGTCCTGACCGTCTTGGGCCCGGTAGTTGAGCCGGACCGCCTGGGCCTTGATCGTGATCCCGCGCTCGCGCTCGAGGTCCATCGAGTCGAGCAGCTGGGCCTCCATCTCGCGCTCTTCGACCGTGCCCGTCACCTCGAGGAGGCGATCGGCCAGGGTCGACTTGCCGTGGTCGATGTGGGCGATGATCGAGAAGTTGCGGATACGGTCGGTCGAAACGGTCATGCTGGGCGGGTTCCTGAGGAAGCCGGTCACGGGGCGAGCCACGCGACGCCGGGAAACGGCTCATTATAGCCCGGGCCGCGGTCCGGGGCCATCCCCGCACCGGGCGAGCAAGCGCCCTTATTCCCAAAGCTTAATCTTGGCTTAAACATCACTTAAGAAAGATTCGGCGGGTTAAGGCGATATTCATCTCAAGTTAAAGATGGTAGCGCGGCCCAGTCGCCCGTAGTCGGAAGGAGCATCCCATGCGCCACAAGCCTTTCCTCGCCACCCTCATCGCGGCCACCGCGGCCCTCACGATGGTCGCGGGTTGCGGCCTCTCGACGGGCGCCGGGATCACCCCCTCGTCGCAGGAGGTCGGTTTCGACGCCGCGGCGACCAAGACCCTCAAGCAGGGCTTCAAGGACATCCACATGGCGATCTTCACCAAGATCGACACGAACGGGGATGGCTACATCGACGAGTACGAGGCGGGTCCCTACTTCAACCTGCAGACCGAGTTCCCCGCAGCGACCAAGAACAGCAAGGGCCATCACAGCTCGCGGATCAGCAAGGCCGAGTTCATGCGCTACGCGACGGCCGGCGGCTTCCTGTCGGGCCGCGACACTCCGAACGGCTTCATGGAGCGGATGCGCAGCTTCCTGGCCAAGGCCTTCGATCGCCTCGATCAGCATCACGATCGGCTGCTCACGCCGGATGAGCTGAGCGACAAGGCGCTCGCCAAGTTGGGTCTGGGCTTCGCCTATCCCAAGATTCACATCCAGGTCGCGATCCAGACCTTCGACCCCGGCGACATCACGGCCGCGGACAAGACGGGCGACGGCAAGCTGTCGCAGGCCGAGTTCGAGGACCTGTACATCGACACGGTGGTCAAGCTGATCAACCCGAACTACGTGCCGGGTCCCAACAAGCCGACCCCGGCCCCCAGCGCCAACCCCCCGGCGCCTGGCCCCAACCCCGGCCCCTCGCCGGCGAGCGCGAGCATCGACCCCACCACGGGTCAGTCGCTCACCCCGGTCACCCCGGTCGAGTGGTGGAACTTCTAGTTCAGAATCGATCAACGCGAGGCCCCGAGCTTTTGCTCGGGGCCTCGTGGCATGTAGGCGCCGCTCTGGCGGAGCCCCCGCCCCCTGCCCCCGCCCCACAGGGGTGGGGGACTTTCCGGCGCTAGACGCGCGGGAAAGGGACGCGCTGAAGCGCGAGGGTGGAAATCCGGCCGCTGCGTCGAGACGAGCCCACCAGCCTCGTGTGCCGCGCGAAGCGTCGACCATCTTCCCCCACCCCTGTGGGGCGGGGGTTAGGGGGCGGGGGCTCCGCCTGCTTATCGCTCGAACGATCGAAGTCCCCCCTTGTCATGCCGCCTCGCGGCTGTTTCTCGATCTAGTGTGGCGGCTTCAAATACAGATAGGGCCCCGCAATTGCCAAATTCGCGTGCTCCATGTCGATCAACCGCCGGAGCGCCCGGTTCGCCTGCTCGAGCGTCACCCCCTGGATGATCGTCGGGTAGCGGCTCCAGTAGTCCAGACCCAGGCCGTACTTCTCGATGTCCGCCAGGCTACCGGCCATCCCCGAGTTGGTCGAAAGCCCCACCGCCAGGCTCCCGATGAACGTGCTCTTGGCCTTCGCCAGGTCGCCCTCCGAAAGCCCCGTCTTGACGAACCGCCCGATCAGGCCGCGCATCTCCTGGAGGGCCGTCGGCACGTTGGCTCGGTTGACCGTGATGGTCGAGATCCACGGCCCCGCCCCCCAGGTGGCCGTGAACCGGCTGCGCACGTCGTAGGTGAGCCCCATCTCGTCCCGCAGGGTCACGGCGAGCTTAGCCGTGAGCGGATCTCCGCCCAGGACGTAGTTCGCGAGGGCCGCCGCGTAGTAGTCGGGGTCGTCGCGGGTGATGGGCGAGGCGTTGCCCAGGTAGATGGCGACGTTGGTCTTGTCCATCATCGGGATCACGGTCTCGGGGTGCTGGACGGCTGGGACCTTCGGGAAGGTTTCGGCCGGCACCGCCGCGAGCTGGGGCCAGCGCTCGAAGCGCGCGGTGAGCTTCACCGCCGCCTGGTCGGCCGTGATCGGTCCGACCAGCGTGATCACCGTATCGTTCGGGCCGTAGTGACCGGCGTAGAAGGCCTTGAGGTCTTCGGGCGTCAGGCTCTGCAAGGCCTGGATCCGCTCCACCGGCTCGGGCACGTAGTAGGGGTGTCCCGCCGGGAAGATGGCGTGGTTGAAGGCCCGGGACGCCCGGGTCTCGGGCTGGTCCTCGTTCTGCTTGATGCTCGCGATCCACTGAGCGCGCGCCTTCTCGAGTTCCGTGGCCGGAAAGGCCGGGGTGGTCAGGTCCTCGGCCAGCACGTCGAGCGTCTTGTCGAGGTCCTTGACGAGGCCCGAGGCCGAGATCCCCGTCGTCTCGGTGCCCCCCGAGAAGCCGACGCTCGCGCCCACCTGCTCGAGGTCGCGGGCGATCGCGAGCTTATCCCGCGTCGCGCTGCCCTTGTCGAGCATGTCGGCCGTCATCGAGGCGAGCCCCCACTTCCCGGCCGGGTTGTGCACGTCGCCCGTGCGCACGAAGCCGCTCAGGGCGAAGGTCTTGCTCTGCGGGTTGTCGAGCACCACCAGGGTGAGGCCGTTCTTGAGCTGCCGGACCTCGGGCTTCGTCAGGGCATGCGGCCTGGCCGCACGCTTCTCGAAGTCGAGCAGCGGCAACGGCTGGACCTTCGCCTTGCTACCCACGGCCCGGCCCGCGCCCGCGTTCTTGGGGATGACGTGGATGGGACCTTCCGGCTCCGCCTTGTAGTAGCCGACCGTCTCGTTGTCGACCGTGAAGTACGTCTTGGCCACCCGCATGAGGTCCTCGGGCGTGACGTGCTTGATCCGGTCGAGCAGCTTGAGGCCGTACTGCCAGTCCCCGGCCGTCGCCGCGTAGAAGCCGAACTGGCGCGCGAGCCCCTCGGTGCCGTCGCTGCTCAGGATCATGCCCGCCTCGACCTGGTTCTGCGCCTTCTGCAGTTCGTCAGGCGTGACGGGCGTCGTCTTGATCGTCTCGATCTCGGCGTCAAGGGCCTTCTCGACCGTCTCGTGGGCGACCCCTGGCTGCAGGGTCGCCGACAGGCGGAACAGGGACGGATCCCGCTGGGTCCCGCAGTCGGCGTCGGCCGAGCTCGCGAGCTGCTTTTCGACCAGGCCCTGGTAGAGCCGCGAGGTGGCACCGGCCCCCAGGATGGTCTCGAGCACCTGCAAGGGGGCGAGGTCGGGGTGGGTGACGGCCGGGATGTGCCAGGCCAGCTGGACGAGGTTGGTCTCTCCGCGCCGGTGCAGGGTGAAGCGCTTGGGGCCCTCCTGCGGCTCCTCGCTCGTGTACATGGGCGGGATGTGGGGGTTGGGGGCGATCGCCCCGAAGTACTTCTCGATGAGAGCGAGGGCCTCCGGCGTCTTGAAATCCCCCACCAGCACGGCCACGGCGTTGTTGGGGTAGTAGTAGGTGTCGTAGAAGGCGTGCAGGCGCGAGGTGGGGACGTTCTCCACGTCGCTGCGCCACCCGATCACCGGGTGGTGGTAGGGGTGGGCCTTGTAGGCCTGGCTCGTCACCTCCTCGTACAGGGTGCGCCACGGGCTGCTCTCGCCCCGCTCCATCTCGTTGCGTACGACCGTCATCTCGCTCTGGCGCTCGGAGTCGAGGATGAGCGAGTTGCGCATCCGGTCGGCCTCCAGCCGGAGCCCCATCTCGAGCTTGTCCGACGAGTAGGTCTCGAAGTAGTCCGTGAAGTCCGTCCAGGTGTTCGCGTTGAAGCGGGCCCCGTTGCGGGCGAGCAGCTGCGCGACCTGGCCCTTCTTCAGGGTCTTGGTCCCCTTGAACATCATGTGCTCGAGCAGGTGGGTCGACCCGGTCCAGCCGACCGCCTCGTTGCGCGAGCCCACCTTGTAGTAGACGAACCAGCTGACGACGGGGGCCGCGTGATTCTCGAGCAGGATGACCTCGAGGCCGTTGGGAAGCTTGGCGGTGGCCACGTCGCCCACCAGGGTGTGGGAGACGGTCGGGGTGAGCTGGGCGGCCGCGGCGGGGGCCCCCACCATGAGGGTGAGAGCCAGGAGCAACGCGGAGGGGCGGATGCGGCGCATGGGGCGGTTCCTCTCGTTCCGGGGCGGGGCGGTTCATCTTAACATGAGTGAACCAAACCCTCGTCACAACTTAACCTGCACCGGCCCGATTTCCTGTGGAAAAGGGGTAGACCGGTGCTCGTTTGCTGTGCTAAGATGACCCGCATCAGTTGTCAACATTGCACGAAAAAAACAACCAAACGACGAAACGACGCGATTTAGAGACGAGTGATCGAGGGCGACGAGCCGTGACACCATCCGAGCACCTGATCAGCTACCAGCTGGGCCTGTCGTGGTCCGAGGCCGCGACCCTGCTGTTGCGCGAACGCCACGCCGGCCGCGGGCTTTCCGACGCGGAGCGCGAGGTCGTGCTCGAGGCGGCCGAGGCCTGCGCCGTGGCGCGCCTCGAGCTGAGCTTCACGCCGCTGCGCCCCGTGGGCCGGGCGCTCGTTCGCTCGGCGGCGGCCCTCTATCCCCTTCCCGCCCTGCTTGAGGCCCTGGGCCTCGCCGAGCGTACCCTCAAGACCCTCGCCGCTGGCGGCCCGGTCGAGCTCGGGCGCCTCGCCTGGCTCGCCGAGTTCCTATCCGAGGGGTGCCACATGCTTTGGCGCGACGTCGCCACCCGGTCCTATCCGCAAGCGGTCAGCAAAGGCGCCTGAGGCCTTCGGGCCAAGGGCATCCGAGCAACCCGCCGTTTCCTCCCACCATCCCGCACCAACCCCCCGCCTTCGGGCGGGGGGTTGGTGTTTGGAACGGCCGTTCATGGCTTCCTGACCCGCGCCGTGGGGCTGGAGGAGTGACGAGCCGACGCTTCATCGTAGCTTATCGAGTTCTTGAGTAGAGCTTAGCGCTCCCTTAGCCCACTTCTCCCCCCGCTCCGCGATAGAAGAACCAGGTCGGCGATCGCGCCGGCCCGGGGGAGGTCGCCCATGTCGATTGGATCGGTTCCGGCGCGGCCGATGGTGCGGCCAATGGCTTCAACGGCCCGCGTGGCCGCCGGGGGTGGCTCCTCCCCGGATCCCGCACCCACGACTCCCGCGAGCGCGAATCCGGCGCCGACGGGCTCCAATCCCGGGGTCATGAGCCGGTTCTTCGCCGTATTGTGGTCCAACATCAAGTATCTGTTCGGCTATCGCTCCTCACCCCGGAGCTGGAGTGAGGTCTTCGGAACGTCAAAGCCTCCGGGTGCCCCGGGTCCAGGCCCGGCCCCCGCGCCAGCGCCGACCCCGGCGCCCGCTCCGGCCCCACCGGTCCACACCGGACCCGTGACGGTCGACGACGTGAAGAACGCCGCCCACCAGTACCTGGCGGCCCATCCCGAGATCTCCGAGGCCGAGAGCTACCAGGACATCGCCGCGGTCGAGCAGCTGCGCGACGGGGTCCTGCAGATCCTGGCGGCCCAGGGCATCCGGGGCGGCAAGGTGATGGGGCCGGACGGCAAGCCCTATTACCAGCTGGTCGCCATCGGCAACCCGACCGATCCGCAGGCCACCGTCTACCGGGTCACGGCCGGCGGAGGGCCCATCCGGCGGGCCATCGAGGTCGCCTACAGCGATGGCCCGATCGATTGGAGCGGAGTGCATTGAGGGAGTGGACTCCTGGGCCGCTCAACCCCACCGCGCCCGCCAGGTTTTCCACGTGATCAGAGGTGTTACCCGGAACGGCTACGCTCGATCGGGACATCCTTGAGATCGGAGGCTGGCATGAGTCGGTACGGGAGAACCCCTCTTTTCTGGACGATGGGAGTAGGCGGCGCGATCGCGGCCCTCGGCCTCGGCGCCGGGTGTGTCGGGCTCGCCCTGCCGCCCGGGCCCTCTCCCTCCCCTTCGTTGCCCTGTACCGTCACCGTGCAGGTTCCCGCTACGATGTTCGCGCTGAATGCCCCGGCCACGGCTTCGGCCAACGCCACGTTCTCGATCACGCCGTGGGTCGTCATCAGCGCCGGGAGCTGGCCGCTCATCCCCGACGCGATCGTTCCCTCGAGCTTCATCGCCACGGTGGACGCCGCCTCCAAGACCATCACCGTCACGGGCCAGGTCACTCGCACCAACGTGAACCCTGCCGCGGCCTGTCCGGCGCCGGCCCTGGCGACTCGCCCGACGGCGGCCACCGTGAGCGTGGCGGCCTCCGCGTCGTCGGGGACCTACACGATCCTCATCCCGGCCGCCGAGTTCACCACCCAGGCTCCTCAGCCCTACGGTCCCACGGATCCGATGGGGCCGGTCCCTCCTCCGGCCGCGACCCGCTCGATCGTGATCCTCTAGTCGCCGTCCGACGCGCCTGCGGGGCCCAAGGGGATCCGGAACCAGAAGGTGCTTCCCACGCCCAGTTCGCTCTCGACCCCGACGACCCCCCCGTGGGCTTCAACGATGGTCTTGCTGATGTGCAGCCCGAGGCCGGTGCCCCCGGCCCGGCGTGTGGCGCTCATGTCCAGCTGCTCGAATCGCCGGAAGAGCTTCGGCTGGTCCTCCGGGGCGATCCCGATCCCGGAGTCGGCGACCTCGCAGCGCACCCCGCCATCGTCGAGGCAGGCCCGCACCCGGATGCACCCGTTTTCCGGCGTGAACTTAATGGCGTTGCCGAGCAGGTGGGTCAGCACCTGCCCGATGCGCGCGCCGTCGCCGACCAGATCCGGAAGGTCGTCCGGGACCTCGTTGACGATCCGCTGGTGCTTGCGATCGGCCAGCGGCGCCAGGTTCGCCACGGTCTCCGCGACGACCTCGGGCAGGCTCACGAGGGTGAGCCGGAGCTGGAACCTACCGGCCTGGATCGTGCTCATGTCCAGCAGGTCATTCACCAAATGGGACAGGGTCTCGGCGCCCGACAGCATCTTCTTGAGGTAGTCGTGCTGCACCGGGCTGAGCGGACCGGCGAGCCCGTCGTCCAGGATGCTTCCGAAGCCGGTGATGGCGTTGAGGGGGGTGCGCAGCTCGTGGGAAACCACGGACAGGAATTGCTCCTTGATCACATCGGCCTGGCGCACGGCCTCTTCTGCCTTCTTACGCTCGGTGATGTCCCGGATGATCGCGGCGACGAACCGCCCGGTCACGTGTGGCCCCGAGATGGGACTGAGCGACATCTCGACCACGAGCTCGGTGCCGTTCCGGTGAAGGGCGGGCAGCTCGAACGCGCGGTGGGAGTCGATCAGGGTTCCGTGGCCGGTGGCGTTGTAGCGGGCTAGGCCAGCGCGGTGCCTGGCTTTCAGCCGGTCCGGAACCAGGACCGCGAGGTTGAGGCCCACCGCCTCGTCCGCGCTGTAGCCGAAGAGCTGCTCGGCCGCCGCGTTCCAGAGGACGATTTCACCCGACTCAGCGTCGGCCACGATCACGGCGTCGCGGACGCCGTCAAACAGCATCCCCAAGCCGAGGTCGCGGGGGGTCAGGCGAGGTTCGTGTGCACGGTTTGCCGATTCGGGCATGGGCGAATGTTCTCACGTTGGCGGGACCGGGGACACAGACAAGCCTGATCCCGGGATCCCTGTAGCTTACCAGGAGTCGGGCCAGCCGATCGTGACCCGGGGCCGGGCCTCCTTGTTTGGTGATTTTCGGCGCCCGCGTGGGCTACACTCCCCCCGAACCCGGCGGAACGCCGAGAGGAGGCCTCCATGCCGCGATTGCACGTGAGATGGGCATCCGAATCGGATTTCAAGAGCTTTCCCGAGATCGTCTGCGAACCCGGCTACTACCTGGATGTGTTGACGGGAGACATCTTCCGGAACGCCGGAGCCTTCACCGACGCCAGCATGCAGATTATCGAGCGGCATGGCCACGAGCCTGCCCTGAATCGCAAGCCCTTCCTGCTCATCACGGACGACCTCCACAAGACGCTTTCCGAGGTCAAGGAGATGGCGGCCGGACGATTCGGCGTGTCGACCCACGAACTCGGCAAGCTGGTTCACAGCGTGGACTGAGCGCGCCGTACCGGCCGGTGGTTGACCTGGCCTGGCGTCGGGGGAGGTGCGGTGGTAAGGTGAGGCGGACAAGCGAAGGAAGGACGGGCCAGTCGCATGGAGCCAAGCGGGTCGGAGAAAGACCAGTCCCCCTCTGAATTGATCGACGCGAGAATCGAGGAGCTAGGCGACTGGAGGGGAGAGATGCTCTCCCGGCTACGCGCACTGATCAAGCAAGCGGACCCCGAAGTGGTCGAGGAGTGGAAGTGGAGAGGGGTTCCGGTGTGGTCGCACGCCGGCATGATCTGCACCGGCGAGACGTACAAGAATGCCGTGAAGGTGACCTTCGCCAAGGGCGCCTCGTTGGAGGACCCTTCAGGCCTCTTCAACTCCAGCCTCGAAGGCAACACCAGGCGGGCCATCGACTTCCTCCAAGGCGACCAGATTGACGAGGAGGCGTTCGAGGCGCTCGTTCGTGCCGCCGTGGCCCTGAATATCTCACCGGCCCGAGGTCGGAAAGGTTCCGTGAACCGGCCGGAGTGATCCAGGGGGGCTGGGATGCCAATGGCGCCCGCCGGATCATCCAACGAGCGCCTTGACATGGTCCGGGTGGAGAAGGCGGGCTAGTTCCCTTCAGCGACCTTGAACAGCTTCGGGAACTGTTTGCGGGCGCCCGGGTTCTTGCCGAAATCGCTCACCCACCTTTCTTGCTGGGCCTTCGCCTCGGGCGCCTTGGAATCGAGCAGGATCTGCACGTAGTTCCCGCGGATGGTCCAGTCATCCGGATCCATCCGGGCCGCCTTGGTCACGAGGGTCATGCCATGGGCCATGTTTCCGCCGGCAAAGGGCGGGGCCTTCACCTCGAGCATCCCCAGGCCAAAGCCGGCGCGCGGATAGTCTGGATCAAGGCGGTAGGCCGTCTCGAAATCCTGCTTGATGCTGAAGCCGTATCGCAGCATGGACCAGCCGCCTTCCATGGACTTCATGGCCTTGGCCGAGCCGAGGGTCACGAACAGACGGGATTGCGCCCACCTGGGGGCGCTCTGCCGTTCAGGATGCCCCATGAGGCCTTCGCAGGCCTTCAATGCCTGATCGTAGTGGGTGAGCATGATCTCTTCGTGGGCGGCCATGACCTGGGTGGCAAAGTCATTGGGCGTGACGACTAGGGCCTTCCGGTAGTAGTGGAGGGCGTCGGCGTAGTCGCCCACGTAGTCCTTGAAGCGGGCGATCTCGCAAAGCAGCGCGAAATCGCCGGGGTTGCGCTTCAGCGCCCCCTGCAGGGTCGCTTCCGCGGCCTCGTATTGGTGAGCGTGCCGTTGTGCCATCGCCTGTTCGCGCTCCACTTCACTGGAGGCCTGGGCAGGCGTGGTGAGGGCCACTAGCATGGCACCGAGGATGAGGCTGCTACCGAGCGGCTTGATCATGGGGTTTCTCCTTCCGTCGCGACGACGCGACTCTCGTGTGGGAACGTGGGAATCGGCGGTAGGGATGGCGGCCGTTCTGCGCAGGTTGCGCTAATCTCGAGCGCGGATCCGCTCGAGGCCGTCGAGGATGAGATCGAGCCCGAACTCGAACTCGTGGACATAGGCGTAGCCGGGCTGCAAGACGTGCTCCAGGGTCATCTCGGCAAAGTAGGGATGCGTTTCTGCAGACAACAGCTTGAGGATGGCTCTCGCCTCCTCTGCTGGCACCTTCGAGGTGTCGAACGGCAAGTTCAACTCCTGCAAGGCGAATCCGTAGAGATAGCTGTCGAGGGCCGAATAGGCATGGGCCGCCATGGCAACCGAGAAGCCCGCTTTCCGCAGGCTTTCGATCACCCGGTCGTGGTGCCGCAACGTGGCTGGACCGGGATGGCGCGGGGCCTCCAGCAGCCACGGGTGACGGGAGAACGTGTCGCGAACCGAGATGGCCCTCCGGCGCATGGCGCTCTTCCAGTCGCCTTCCGCGGGCCAGTCGATCTCGCTGACGACCACGTCGACCATGCCAGCGAGGATCTCTTCCTTGTTGGCTACATGATGGTAGAGGGACATGGCTTCGACCCTGAGTGCTTGGGCGAGCTTGCGCATGGTGAGCGAGGCGATGCCGCCTTTGTCAGCCAGGCGGATCGCCGCGCGCAAGACCCGGTCCCGGCTCAGCGGAACGCGGAGGCCCGTTTCTTCGCCAGTCGGGTCGAAGTCCATGAGAAGCGGCCGGCCAGAGTTAGGGGGTAGCGGGGGTCAGTTGACCATCCAGACTCGTGAACACGCCTTTCACCATGCCATCCGTGTAGCCCGCATCGCAGCCTAGTCCACCCTGAATGGCGGTCGCCTCGATCCGGACGTTATCTCCGTCTTGAAACAGCGACAGAGTCAGCCTGGCGGGCTCGCTCTGCATGAAGGGGTTTTGGCCGCCGACCGCGGAAACGACCACCACCCCCTCGGCCGGAGTCGTTGAGGACGTCACCGACAGATTAGCCTTCCGAACCGCATTGATCGCGGCCATGGTCGCGTTCTTGATGCCGATATGCTGATAAACCCGGGCATCTTCCTTCTTTCCGACGATGTTGTAGGCACATCCCGAAATGGCGAAGACCATCGCCGCAACCAACCCCAATTTCTTCATAGTCCGCCTCACTCTCTTGCTTAAAGCGTCCCTCTTGCCTTCCAAGGCAGGGGATCTCACCACGAACCCGGAAAAGCCCAAAGGCCGCTCGGACTTCTCTTAGAGCGCCTAACAAAACTGTTCCTTCGAGCCGACACGTCGGCCAAACCGAGGTAACATGCCTGGTTTTGTTAGGTGCTCTAAGTCTCGAATGGGCGCGGCCCTCAAGCGTTGCTCAGGTGCTTACATCGTAAGCTTACGATGTAAGCCTGTCAACCCCCTTCTCCGAGGGGGGGTGATCGCGGGCCCTGTGTGGGGCCACGTCTCGAACGGGACCTGGTCCATCCGGCCGACGGTTGCTTCGATACCCGGCGCTCCCTCTTGACAGACTTACGACGTAAGCACTAGGCTTACGATGTAAGTTTCGGGTGGGCCCCGATCGCCTTTGAAGTGGCCGGGGCTCCGGATAAGAAGCAAGGAGTGGAAGGCATGGAAACGGCAAACGACGGAAAGCTGCCCGCGACCCCATCCGAGCGGAAGGTCTGCATCATCGGGGCCTCCGGAAAACTCGGGCGGTACATGGTGCAGCATGCGCTGGATCGGGGCTACGAGGTGGTCGGGGTGTGTCGGCCGGAGAGCGTGGACAAGCTCGATGCCTTCAAAGGGCGCATCACCATCGTTCCGGGCATGACGAACGATCGCGAGGTCATCGATCACGCGGTCGCAGGGTGTGATGGGGTGCTCACCGTATTGGCGCCCTGGGGCTTTCAACAGTACTCCTCGGGAACGGCCCAGGCCGTACTTGACTCCGCACGCCCGGGCGCGCGCCTCGTGTTCTCGTGCGGATGGCACATTACCCGTGACGGCCAGGACGCGTACTCGTGGAAGTTCAAAACCGTCGTCTGGATGTTCGGCTGGATCGCGAGGCTCTTGCGGATCGGGGAGATGGAGGATCAAGTGGAAGCCTGCCGGCGCATCTTTGCCAGTGACACCCGCTGGACGGTCGTACGCGGGAGCGACCTCGAAGAGGGCGAGAGTCAGGGTCTACCCGTATGGAGCCAGCACGTCGGGGATGCCGTGCTGCAGAGCAACCGCACTCGCCGGGTCGATTTTGCCCTGTTCATGGTGGCGGCTCTCGAGAACGATGCGTTGGTCCACGAGGCTCCCGCCATCGTCGGCTGTCAAACAGCGTCGGCGCTCGCGCACGCGGCCGCAGTTCGGGCTCAAGGTGACCAAGCGCCGAGCGCTTACGCTCATCGATGAATGAATGCCTCGCTCCAATTCGATACCAAGGTTTCAAACAACAAAGGAGAAAGACATGAGCAACTCAAACCAGGAAGTTTCCCCCGTCTTCCTCGCACGCCTGACGGGCCTCCTCTTGATTGTTATGGCGATCGCCGCCGGCTTTGCCGAGATGGGCGTGCGAACCGCGCTCGTCGTTCCGGGGGATGCGGCGGCCACGGCCGCGAAGATCCTCGCGTCGGCGCCTCAATTTCGCCTCGGTTTCGTCGGGTATCTCGTCGCCTTTCTCAGCGACGTGCCGGTGGCGATCGCCTTCTACCTCCTCCTCAAGCCGGTCAGCCGGGCCCTCTCCCTCACGGCCGCCGCGTTCCGCCTCGTCTATGCCGCCGTGGTGAGCGCCGTCCTCCTGAATTTCTTCGGGGCGCTGGTCGTGCTCTCGAGCGGCACCTCCTTCACCGCGTTTCCGCCCTCGCAGCTCCAGGCCCTGGCGCTGCTGTTCCAGACCATGTTCAAGCACGGGTTCAGCCTTGCGCTCGTCTTCTTCGGCATTCACCTGGTCCTTCTCGGCGTCTTGCTCTGGAGGTCACCGAGTTTCCCCCGCATCTTCGGTGGCCTCATGGCCTTGGCCGGCCTTTCCTACCTGGCCGACTCGGTTTCCTTCTTCCTGGATCCTGCCTTCCACGCCAAGGTGGCCCCTTTTCTGGCCATCCCCGCGATGACGGAGCTGTTTCTGGCTCTCTGGCTGCTCATCGTGGGCGTGAAGCGTTCGCCTGCCCCAACCATTGAACACTAACCGCTATGACCGATCGTCCCCGTCGGCTGGAGGCTCTTGCTGCCAAAATTGACCTCCCAATGACGTATCGCTCAAAGCCTGACGCTCGGCTGCATTCAAGGGATCTCCTCCTCCTCCAGACAGGTCTCACCACAGTTCGGGACTTTGGTCTCGGACAAACAGGACAATCGGCCGTTGTTTGCGGCTGGTTGCACCCATTAAGAACGATGTAACCCCTGGCTCTGCGGGCGCGATCGTGTTCATGCCGCGCGGCCACGTCGTACAAAAAAGGGAGGCATCGTAATGGGTTTGACCTTGCGCCAGAAGCTGCAATTGCTCTCTGCCCTGACCGTGGTGGGGCTGGGGATCATCGTGACGGTGGTTTTCGTCGGTTTGGCGATGCTGAACGCCCAAGTGAACGATTTCCACCGCGTGGCCGATCTGGCGTTCAATCTGACGGAGATCAAGGCGTCCGCCATCTCGACCATCATGCTGGACCCGACGCAAAAGGAGACAGAGGGCGTCTTCCAGGACGCGGAAAAGAGCATCGCGGATCACCGCAGCGCCGTCGCGGCCCTCATCAAGGACCCGGCGACGCTAGTTCAGTTCCAGACCCTGATGAATCAGTGGGAAGCGTATGATCGAGATTCCCAGGGCCTCATTACGCTGGCCAAGACCAACGCCGCAAAGGCGAACAAGGGGCTGATCCCGCTCTACGACCGCGAGTTCAAGCCGCTCAACTCGACGCTGATCGCTTTGGTCGAGCAGCAGGTCAAGGAAAAGGTGCGCAGCTCGGCGGAGGTCGACCATACCGGGGCGGCGGTACGACTCTGGGTGTTGGTGCCGATCCTGCTGGTGGCGATCTTCCTCTTCGCCTCGCTCACCTGGTTCAGCCGGGATCTGCTGGCTCGCCTGGCGAAGCTTCAGGAGGCGGCCTCCGCGATCGCCAATGGCGACCTTGGCTATGAGATCGACCAGGCCACCGACGACGAGCTCGGCGCCCTCATGGCTGCCTTCCGGCACATGGCGACCACGCTGCGGGCCATGATCGGCCAGGTGCGAGATGCTGCGACCACCGTAGCAGCTGGCGCCGGGCAGATCAGCTCGAGTACCGAGCAACTCTCCCAGTCTACCAAGGCCCAGGCTATGGCTTCTGAACAGACCTCCAGCGCGATGGAGGAGATGGCCGCCAGCATCCAGCAGGTGTCTAGCAATGCCCAGAGCCTCGCGCAGAACGTCGAGGATACGTCGGGGGCGATCGCCGAGATGGCGGCCTCCATCCGCCAGGTCGCGGGCAATGCCGATACCCTTTCCTCGTCGGTGAACCAGACCTCTGGCTCGATCAACGAGATGGTGGCCTCGATCCAGCAGGTCGCGAACAACGTCAGCGACGCCAACCGCGCGGCCGATCAGGCGGCAGCCGCCGCGTTGGGCGGTCAGAAGGCGGTGACGAAGACCATCAACGGCATGAACCTGATCAACCAAGCCATGGGGGACGTGGTCTCGATCATCGAGGTGCTGGGCAATAGTTCGTCCGAGATCGGATCGATCGTCGAGGTCATCGATGACATCGCCGAGCAGACCAACCTGCTGGCGTTGAACGCGGCGATCGAGGCGGCCCGGGCCGGGGATGCGGGCCGCGGCTTCGCCGTGGTTGCGGACGAGGTGCGCAAGCTCGCCGAACGCTCGGCCAAGGCGACGGGAGAAATCGCCTCGCTCATCAAGGGGATCCAGAAGGAGACGTCGCAAGCCGTCGCCTCGACCAAGCAAGGAAGCGAGGCCATCCAGGAGGGGGCCCGCCTCGCGCAGAGCGCCGGGGAGTCGCTGGAGGCCATCGTGGGCGCGGTCGAGCAGGCCAGCAGGCTGATGAGCGATATCGCTCAGGCGACGCAGGAGCAAACCCGTGCGGCGGAGCACATCAGCCGGGAAGTCGTGCACATGAGCGCGTTGACGACGCAGGTGTCCGGGGCCACGCGCGAGCAGGCCAAGGGCAGTGATCAGATCATCAACGCCGTGGAGTCCATGAACCAGATGACCCAGCAGGTCTCGCTCGCCACGACCGAACAGCGGAAAGGGACCGACCAGGCCGTGAGGTCCGTCGAGGACGTCAACCGCACGGCACAAGAGTCGGCCAATGCCACGGGTCTCATCGCTCAGTCGGCCATCAGCCTGCAAGAGCAGGCGACTGGGCTCTTGCAGGCGATCGCCTTCTTCAAGGAAGCCAAAGTCGCGCGGTCTGGCGGTACGGGACACGGCGGCGAGCTGACCATCCGGTCGAATCCGACCGCCCCAGGGCTGGCCGACTCGAAGCTTCTGACGGCGGGCCGAGGGTAAGCGACGGAGCCCCCTCGACGTGATGCTCACCTGGCCCTGCCAGTCGGGCCCGAGCCAATTTGAATCACCGCGAAAGGAGACCTCGATGAAGACGTTTCTTCCAATCGCTTTTTTTGCGATCCTTCCGACCTCTCCGGCCTGGGCGGGGGCCGTGAACGGTTGGGGGGCAGCGGACGGCTTCGGTGCAGTGCCCGTCATGAAGGGAACGTGGCTGCTGGACATGCGCGTCAACGGCGTGGAGCCAGGCGTGAATCTGACGGCCCCGACGGTGAATCTCGTCTACGGCGTCGCCAACGGGATCGAAGCGGGGGTCGGGACCAACTTGAACGTCAACGGCGTCGGATCGAGCACCGTCGCGACCTCCGTCGACCCGGTCTACCCCTGGGTACGGGCGGCCCTCCCCTTTTCGAACAAGCTGATCAACACGGGCGTGATGGTGGGCACCCTCGTGCCTGGCTACAACACGGCCTCGGGGGTTCTGCCGGGCGTGACCGGCCTGATGGATTTCAACATGGGGGGAGGGGTCATCAGCAGCCTCAACCTCGGATACGCGCGGCAAGTAGCCTCGGGCACCAACTGGACGGACGCCAACATCAGCTTCACGGTGCCCGTTGGCGCGTTGACCTTCTACGAGGAGCAGTTCGTCAACTACCCGGTCTCCGGCTACTCCGACGGTGGCGTGCGCGGCCAGGTCTGCTTCCCGCTGCGGGAAAAGGTGGTGCTGGATGTCAACCTCGCGGGATTGTGGCAGAGCGGGTCCAGCGGTCCCGCCTGGAGCCTGAACCCCAACGTTGGCCTCTGCTACACCTTCTAAGCAGCGCGTCTTTTTGGGCGCCAGCTCTCCGACGCTTGCATGGCCAGAGCGCGAGGCTTGACAATGCGTACATCGTAAGCTTACGATGTAAGTAAAGCAAGCAATAGGCCCTGCGCACAAGGAGGAAGACCATGAATCGCTGGGGGACGGAACTTCTTTTGGCAGGGTTCCTGCTGGCTGCGGTGCCGGGAACGGCCGCGGCTGCCGAGGCGCGAACCGCCGACGAGCCTCTGGGCCAGCCCCTCGCACAGATGCAACTGGCGCCCGATCCGATGGCCGCGACGAGGGAGCAGCAGCGCATGCTCTCGAGCATGTGGACCTTCGCGTCGCTCAACTATCTCTACTGCGACGTCGTGGGCCTCATGGATTCGAATATGCTCAAGCAGTACGTCGACGGGACCGTCAACGGGACGAAGATGAGCGAAAGCTTCCTGCTCGGCGCCACGGTACTGATGGAGGTGCCCATGTCGATGGTGTTCCTCTCCACCACGCTCGATCCCGGCACCGCACGGATCGCCAACATCACGGCCGGCTCGCTGATGACCGTCGTGCAGGCGGCTACGCTGGCGGTCGGCCACCCGACTTCCTACTACCTGATGAGCAGCATCGTGGAGATCGCCACGACCGGGTTCATCACCGGCTACTCGGCTTTCGCCATGAAGCCGCCGCAGTTGATACCTGCCGTCTCCGTGACTCCGGACTCCATGGCGGTCGGGTTGAGCGGGAGGTTTTAGCCGCGGTCGCGTACCCGCTCGAGCCCGTCGAGCATGAGCTCGAGCCCGAACTCGAACTCGTTGGCGTAGGCGTAGCCAGGCGTCAGGACGTGCTCCAGGGTGATCTCCCTGAGGTGAGGGTAGGCATTGGCAGGCATCTGCTGGAGGATCGCCTTTGCTTCTTCGGTCGGCACCTGTGAAGTATCGAACGGCAAGCTCAGCTCTTGCAGCGCGAATCCGTAGATATAGCTGTCGAGGGCCGAATAGGCGTGAGCGGTCAGCTCAATCGAAAAGCCAGCCGTCCGGAGGCGTCCGAGCACGGCATCGTGATGCTGCAACGTGGAGGGGCCGGGATTGTGCCGCGACTCCAACAACCCGATGGCCCACGGGTGCCGCAACAGCGTTTCGCGAATCGAGCGGGCCCTTTGGCGCATGGCGGTCTTCCAGTCGCCCTCTGCGGGCAAATCGACCTCGCTGAAGACGATATCGACCATGCCATCGAGGATCTCGTCCTTGTTGGCCACGTGGTTGTAGAGGGACATGGCCTCGACCCCGAGTGCTTGGGCGAGCTTGCGCATGGAAAGCGACTCGATACCGCCCCGATCGGCCTGTTCGATTGCGGCGCGCAGGACCCGGTCTCGATTGAGAGGAACTCGGGGGTTGGGAGCAGCGGGAGGTGTGTTGGGATTCCGCTTGCTGCTTGCTGTGTCTGACATGAGGAGGCACCTACCTTGCCTATCCAGCACCACGCCTGCCGAACGTAAGGGATAACCCAGAATTCCCAAGAAGGCAACCCATCGAGAGGCCTCGGTAGTAACTACGAATTTACTTAGTATGCCTCCTGGGATATCCTAAGCTGGTTAGTACCGCGCTCCGTGCCAGGGGAAGGCCATCATGAACCCTTGCCAAACCAAGCTCTTGGCCTTGTCACTCTTTCTGGCAGTCCTTCTGCGTGCCGTCGGCGCAGGAGCGAGTCCGCTGGAACGCACCGAGCCGGCTACGCTCCCGGAGCTCCTGGCAAGGTTCGAGCAATCGAATCCCGGCCTGGTGATGGCGCGGCGGCAAATCGCCGCCGCCCAGGCCCGCGCGGCCTATGCCGGAAGCCTCGAGTCCCCGCGCCTCAGTGCAGCCGTCATGAACGTGCCGAGCTTGAGCGGCCCGAGCGTGACGCTTTCCCAGGGGATCCCGGGAGGCGATAAGCGGCGCCTCATGGCGGAGGCCGCCACCCAAGAGACCGAAATGGTTCGGCAGGATTACGAACGCCAGAGGTTGGCGGCCAGGAGCGAGCTGGAGCAATCCTTTTACGAGGTCTCGACGTTCGATCAGGCCATCCGGATCAATCAGCGGATCCATGCCCAGTTGACCGACATGCTCAAGGCGGCGACGGCCAAGTATGCGGTGGGTTCAGGGTTGCTTCAGGATTCGATCCGAGCCCAAGTCGAGATTGGAAAGCTCGACAGCAGCCGCTTCGAGTTCGAACGAAAGTTGGCGACTGCACGCGCGAAGGTCAATCGCTTGGTTAACCGAGCGCTCGATGCTCCGGTCGCGACCGTGACCCTCCCCCTCACCTCGCCCCCCCCGGATGAGGAGGCGCTGACGGCGCTGGCGTTCGCCCACAGTCCGATGCTGAAGGGGCTGAAGGCCCAGATCGTTGCCTCGGAGGCCCAGCGTGCGATCGCCCTTCAAGACGCGCGCGTTCCCGATTTTGACGTCGGCGTCCAGGTCGGGCGCAGCATGCCGGGGGACATGGGATACGTCGGGGGCATGGTCGGGATCAACCTGCCCTGGCTTGCGGCCGGGCGGTACCAGCAACGAGCGGACGAAGCCTCGCAAAGCGTGGCGATCCAGCAGGCGCGATGGCGCGCCCAGGAATCCGACACCCGACTCCGGATTCGCGAACGGCTCGACCAGCTCGAGCAAAGCAGGAAACAGGTCGAGCTGGCGCGCCGCATGCTGGTCCCGCAATCGCAACAGGCCATCAACGCGGCGCTCGGCGCCTATCGCGTCAACAAGGCCGATTTCACGACCGTGCTGGAGGCTGAAAAGGCTCTCTTCGAGACCCAGATGGACAGCATTACGGCCCTTGGAGAGTACCACAAGACCTGGGCCATGCTTGAAGAAGAAGTGGGCGTGCCGATCGACCTGCCAAAGGAGGAGACCCGGTGAGCGGCGAACATCCGATCCGACGGTATCTACTTGTCGGAGCCCTGCTCGGAGTCGGCCTCGCGATCGGCGGCGGCTTCTCGATCGTTCACGGGTACCTGGGGCCGTCTACCTCAAAGCAAGCGAACGCAGCCACGGTGAGCGCTCAGGAAGCAGACTACACGTGCCCGATGCACCACCAGGTCCACTCCAAGCATCCGGGGAGCTGCCCGATCTGCGGGATGACCCTGATCAAGCGAGCCTCTGCGGCGTCACTGGCGAGCCCACGGACGATCGCCTCCAAGGCCGCTGCCCCGGCCTCCACGGCGGCCATGCCCGCAGGCCTGCAGGAAATCGCCCTTTCCCCGGAGCAGCAGGTCGTGGCGAACGTGGCCACCGAACCCGTCGACCTGCGCCCCTTGACGGCCCTGGTCACGGCGGCGGGCCAGATCACCTACGACGAGGCTCGGCTTTCCCAGGTCGCGGCCCGGGTGGATGGGCGCATCGAGCGACTCTACGTCAATTCCACGGGCGCGTCTCTCCGTCGCGGATCCGCCCTGGGCACGATCTACAGCCCCGACCTGGTGTCCTCGATGCAGGAATACCTGATCGCCCGTGACTCCTTCCAGCAAGCCAAAGACACCTCCTATCCAGAGTTTTCCAGCAGCGCGAGCAGCTTGCTGAGCGCGGCCCGGCAGCGTCTTTTGCTGCTCGGAGTCACCCCCGACCAGATCGCACACCTCGAGCGCACCAGAATGCCTAGCACGTCGTTGCCCATCATCGCCCCGGTCTCGGGAACGGTGCTCAAGAAGCAGGTGGTGCCCGGACAGTACGTCAAGACCGGCGATCCGCTGTTCAGTCTCGCCGATCTCTCGCGAGTCTGGGTCGAAGCCGACGTCTTCGAGTCCCAGATGAAGAACGTGAAGGTTGGATCGACGATCCAGGTGGCCTGCCCCGCCTATCCCGGAAGAACCTTCACGGGAAAGGTCTCCTTCATCTATCCGTACCTGAGTCCCGAAACGCGAACGGTCAAGGTGCGGGCGGAGCTCCCCAACGAGGGGGGGCTCTTGAAGCCTGACATGTTCGTGACGGCGAACATCGGCAGCTCTGAAGATGGGGCCCCCCAACTGGCGGTTCCGGCTTCCGCCGTCCTCAGCACCGGGCGCCGACAGATCGTCTACGTTGAGGCCAGGCTCGGCGTGTTCCGACCGCGAGAAGTGAGGCTCGGTGCCAAGAGCGGTCGCTACTATCCGGTCATCTCGGGCCTCGAGCGCGGGGAGAAGGTCGCGACGTCCGGTGGCTTCTTGCTCGATGCCAATAGTCAGCTCCAATCCAGTGGAATGGCAGACATGCCCGGGATGGACATGCCCAAGGCAAGCCCCCATGCGGCTTCCAAGGCCCCGGCAGATTCGATGCCTGGGATGAAGATGTAGGGCGCCGCCGTGATCGAACGCGTCATTGAATGGTCTGTCCGTAACCGGTTCCTCGTCATCCTGGCCCTGGTCGCGCTCATCGTGGGGGGAATGTTCTCGGTTGTCCGCACCTCGCTCGACGCGATCCCCGATCTCTCGGATAACCAGGTGATCGTCTATACCGAGTGGTCGGGACGTAGCCCCCAGATCGTCGAGGACCAGGTTACCTATCCGCTCGAAGCGGCCCTTCAAGGTCTGCCTCACGTGAAGGCGGTCCGCGCGAGCTCGGCCTTCGGCTTCTCGATGGTCTACGCCATCTTCGACGACGCGACTGATCTGTACTTCGCCCGGACCCGCGTCCTGGAGCGCCTCGCTTCCATCCAGGCCAGCCTACCCGCAGGCGTCAGCCCCATGCTCGGCCCGGATGGCACCGGCGTGGGTCAGGTCTTCTGGTATACCGTCGACGGCAAGGGCTACGATCTCGGAACCTTGCGATCGCTCCAGGACTGGTACCTCAAGCTGCAACTCCAGAGCGTCCCGGGCGTCGCCGAGGTCGCCTCCATCGGCGGCTTCGTCCGGCAGTATCAGATCGACGTCGATCCCACGAAGCTCTACAGCTACGGCGTGACCACCAAGGACGTGGTCAATGCGGTCAAGATGAGCAACAACGAGGTCGGCGGCGGCCTCCTCGAGCAGAACGCGTCGGAGTACGCCATCCGTGGCCAGGGCTACGTGCGCAGCGTCGCGGATCTCGAGAACATCGTGGTCAAGACGGCGCCGGGCGGCATCCCTGTGTCCATCAAGGACATCGCGACCGTCCAGCTGGGCAACGACCTGAGGCGCGGACTGCTCGACAAGGACGGCCAGGGCGAAGCCGTCGGCGGCCTCATCGTCATGCGGTATGGCGAGAACGCCAAGGCCGTGATCGATCGGGTCAAGGCCAAGCTCAAGGAGCTCGAGAAGGGCTTGCCTTCCGGCGTACACGTCAACGTTGCCTACGACCGCTCGGAACTCATCGAGCGGGCGGTGGACACGCTCAAGCACTCCCTGGTCGAAGAGGCCCTGATCGTCAGCGCCGTGATCCTGCTCTTCCTGCTGCACGTCCGATCCGCTTTGATCGTCGTGCTCTCGATTCCGGTGGCCGTCCTGATCAGCTTCATCTTGATGAACGCGCTGGGGATCTCGAGCAACCTCATGAGCCTGGGGGGTGTGGCGATCGCCATCGGCGTGCTGGTGGACGCCGGCATCGTCATGGTCGAGAACGCCCATCGTCACCTGGCCGAGGGGGAGGAACCCGAACCGGGCAGCGCGATCGCGAGGACGCCAGACCTCACGGAGACGGTCATCGCCTCCGCCAAGCAGGTGGGTCGGCCCATTTTCTTCTCGCTGTTGATCATCCTGCTCTCCTTCGCGCCGGTCTTCTTGCTGGAGGGCCAGGAAGGCAAGCTCTTCCGTCCTTTGGCGCTGACCAAGACCTTTTCGATGGCCGGTGCGGCCCTCCTCTCGATCACGCTGGTTCCGGTGTTGATGACCTTCCTCCTGAAGGGACACCTGCGGCCCGAGTCCCAGAACCCGGTCTCGCGCTGCTTCATCGCCCTGTACCGGCCGATTCTCGCCCTCGCGTTGCGCTTCAAACGCTCGACGATCGCGCTCGCGATGATGGCTCTGGTGCTCACGGTCCCCGTGGTCCGGAGCGTCGGGAGCGAGTTCATGCCGCCGCTCGACGAGGGCACGTTGCTCTACATGCCGATCATGCTGCCCGACGTGAACATCAGCGAGGCCAAGCGGATTCTGCAGGTCGAAGATCGCGTCCTCAGGGGATTCCCGGAAGTCTCCTCCGTGCTCGGCAAGGTGGGCCGCGCCGAGACCTCGACCGATCCGGCCCCCGTCAGCATGGTCGAGACCGTCGTCAACCTGAAGCCTCGCTCCCAGTGGCCGAATCCCGACAAGACCAAGGACGAGCTCATCTCCGAGATGGAGGAGAAGGTGCGGATCCCGGGCGTGGCGGATGGCTGGACCCAGCCGATCATCAACCGGATCAACATGCTATCCACCGGTGTTCGCACCGACCTCGGACTCAAGATTTACGGAGCCGATCTCCAGGAGCTCGAGCATCTGGCCGTCCAGGCGGAGACCATCCTCAAAGAGATCCCTGGGGCCAAGGATGTGGCGGCCGAAAGGGTCATCGGCGGGCGCTTCATCGATATCTCGCCGAACCGAGAGGCGATCGCCCGCTACGGTTTGCAGGTCTCGGATGTCCAGGACGTCATCGAATCGGCCATCGGGGGGGTGAACCTGACCACCACGGTCGAGGGGCGTCAAAGGTTCCCCGTGCGGGTCCGCTACGCGCCGGACTTTCGAGGAGACCCGGGGCAGCTGAGCCAGGTCTTGGTGCCTACTCCTCGTGGCGCGCAGGTTCCGCTTTCCCTGTTGGCCAACGTGTCCGAAACGATGGGGGCGCCGATGATCAACAGCGAGAATGGTCTACTTCGCTCGGTCGTGTACCTCAACGTGCGCGGCCGGGACATGGGTAGCTTCGTCGACCAGGCCAAGCAAGTGCTGGCCGAGCGGCTGAAATTGCCTGCCGGTTACTACCTGGGATGGAGCGGTCAATACGAGAACCAGATCCGGGCGAAGAACCGGCTCCAGATCCTCATCCCCATCGTGCTGGCCGTCATCCTGTTGCTCCTTTACCTCACGTTCCAATCCATCGTGGCCGCCTTGATCGTCGTACTCTCGGTCCCCTTCGCCTTGATCGGAGGCGTCCTCCTCCAGAAGATCCTGGGATTCAACTTCAGCGTGGCGGTCTGGGTGGGCTATATCGCCCTTGCTGGGATTGCCGTCGAGACCGGCGTCGTCATGCTCCTCTACCTCAACGAAGCCCTGGACCGGCATATCCGAAACGGGCCGGTCACGGAGGTCGATCTGCACGACGCGACCGTGGAAGGAGCCGTCTTGCGCTTGCGCCCCAAGCTCATGACCGTGGCGGCTGCCCTCATCGGGTTGATCCCCATCCTGTGGAGCCATGGCACGGGGTCGGACGTGATGCGGCCGATTGCCGCCCCGATGATCGGGGGGCTCGTCACTTCATCCATCCTCGTGCTGATCGTCATTCCGGTGTTGTTCACCCTCTGGAAGTCCTCCCAGCTCAAGCGAGGCATTCTGAAGCCCTCGGGATTGAGGCACTGATTGAGCTGGGAGGGCACCGCGAGTAGACTTGAGAAACGGTGATGGGAGAAGCGATGCCAACGACTCACCAAGAAGGCGGAGCCTTTCATCCAGGGCGGCCTGGGCTGAGAAAGCTGCTCGGCGACCTGGAAGCCGACATCATGCAGACCGTCTGGAGCCGAGGCGATACCGAGGTCACGGTCAAGGACGTCCATCAGGCGCTCTCCGCGTCTCGGAAGATCGCCTATACGACCGTCATGACGGTGATGGGGATCCTCGCCAAGAAGGGGGTGCTCCAAGTCGAGAAGACTGCTAAAGCGCACGCCTACCGGGCGACAGAGACCTGTGAGCAGTTCACCGAGAAGGCGGTCGCTCGCATCGTGAACGAGCTGATGAACGATTTCACGGACCCTGCGATCGCGTGCTTTACCCGGGCCATGTCCGAGAGGCAGTCGTGATGCCGCAGGCTTCAGCTCCGGCGATATCCACAGAAGGACACCTCGCCCTGGCCACGCTCGGGCTGCCGATCTCACTGCTCCTCGGATTGGGGCTTGGAGCCGCGCTCATGGTGTGGGCCGGATGCCAACGTTTGCCCCATTCCTTCGGAGTCGCAGGTGGGAGTGTCGCTATGCTTTCGCTTGGAGGCTTGGCCTCCAGCATGGTCGCGAACCTCGTTCGCTCCCGCCGCTCCCGAAGGCTCGCCGAAACGGCCTCCGTCGAGGTCGACGATGAGGAGCGCCTACAGGTTCTCGACCAACTGGCCGGGCGCTTCAACGTTCCGGTTCCTGGACTGAGGGCGATCGCCCTCGATCAGCCCGTTGCCTTCGGACTTCTCGGGAAGCCTCCTTCCATCGTGGTCTCCACCTGGACCTTCGATCACCTCAGCGAGGCCGAATGGAAGGCCCTCGTTGCTCACGAGCTGGCCCACATGAGGAGGCCCGATCGTCTCTACCGGTGGATCGGATCGTGGCTCTGGCGGGCACACCGAGGGGTCCCCGGATTCCTGCAGGCCTGGAACCAGCTCGATTCGACCATGGAAGAGGCTGCCGACCGAGCGGCGATCGCTATCTTGGGTGACGACGGGGCCTTACGATCAGCTCGACAGAAGTTCCACGCGTTCACTGGCACCCCATTGCCGCCCTCGCTGAACCTCCTGACCCCGCCAACATGGGTGCGCCAGCTCGCGGTGGTTGGCCTTGGATTGGTGGCCACCCTTCCCCTGCTCCCGCTGGTCGTCGTTCCGCTCTGCTTATGGGTCTGCTCTCTCTGATGGGAGGCAACTTTTTCACTTGCGATGGGCGATCCCCGTTACCTCGATCGGGACCTCATCGTCGATGGCCCGAAAGAACAGGCTGGGACGGTCGACGCCGTACTTGGAGAGCAGGATAGAGAACTTGCTCTTGACCTCAAGGCGCTGCGGATCAGCGCTGCCAGCAACGGGGATCTCGACCGACTGGTTCGTGCCATGCAGACTCAGGGTTCCCTTCGCGACGCCCTCAGCGAGCACCTTTTCACCTTGCGTGTGCTGAGATGACCACGTCACCGACGTGATCTCGAGCGCGGCGGTGGGATAGCGAGCGGCGTTCATCGTACTGAGCATGTTGCGATCGCGGTTCCGATTCCCGCTGTCAAACGATTGAATGGGGATGGACAGCTTCATCGGCAGCCTCAGGGTTGGGTTGCCTCCAAGAACGACCTCGATCGAGCCCCGCAGTTCGTGAGAAACCCCCGTCGCTCCATGGATCGGGTGGGTCACGCGGTACGTGACCGTGCTCTCCGGACCGAAGACGTACCGGGCTTCTTCCTGGGCGATCGCCGTGCCTTGGGTGGCCACCCATCCGAGGGTCACGATGGCGACAAACCTCAGTGTGTTAGAAGTCAAGGGCGATCACTCCTGCCGAAAGGGCCATAAGGCCGAGGGCCGTCCCGCCTGCGATCCCATGAACGGTGGGATCTAGCCGGCCGGTGGCGGCGAGGATCCCCATGGTGACAGTCGTGGCGAGGGAGGCCGCATGGAACCACGCCAAGTAGCGATGCCACCAAATGGCGTCTCCGACGTGCTCGTGAACCTGATAGCCCGTGGGAACTGTCAGGGCAAGGGTCGCCGCTCCGAGGTAGAGGCCCGTGGTCAGGCCTCCGAGGGCCATATGGATAACCTGCGCCGTTCCTTCGTTGCTGCCGGCAAAATGGTGCGTATAGAGCCCCAGACCAGCCGTCAAGGTCATGCTCCCGAGGGTCGCTATCGCCAGGCCCTGGTGCAGTTGCAGTTGGTGGCTGCGAATCTCGGAGTCGATTTGGGTGCGATCGACGACCGAAGTTTCGGCAGGAAGTTCGCTAGGCGTGGCTTGTACGATTTGCAGTCGGAAGCTTTCAAGTGGCACTGCGGCAACAGGGTGGGCGTTGGCCACCACCGAAGAGACGGCGAGGATGGTGATTCGACCGACCAAGCAAGCCTCCTTACCCTACCACCCTTTTCACGGTCGTTCACGGACATCAATTCCACGACGGGTTCGTCGACATGGGGACGGGCACCTCGAACTCGGGCAAGTCCTGGATGTTCGAGATGGAGCCCCAGTCCGACCCTTCGAAGTTTACCTTGAACACCACGGCTCCCCTCTACCTGTTCGTCGACAAAAATGGCAACAAGGTTGGGCAGAATGTCATCGGCCCCATTCTCGGGGTGCCAGGCTACAGCCCGAACTGGCAAGTGATTCAGGTGACCGTTCCTACCCAAGCCTCCGAGCCCATGGAGGCTTGAACGGCGCCAAGGCGGTGACTGAGGCCGTGAAAAGCTTCGCCCCTGGCCCAACCGAGGAATGGTACGGGGGGCGTGATCACATTGTCATGGGATCAAAATAGGATCTCCAGCGCCTCTCGGCGCCTAAGGTAGCCGATGCCGCAGAAAGCTCAACGAGTTTCTCCATAGAGTCGGGCATGGATGTGACCCATGCCCGATTTGCTTACTCAGGAGACCCTATCACTTCGCCAAGCTGATCCCAAGGCGTGGCTTTCCGAGTTGTCGACTGTTCACCGGCGCGGCATCGATCTTTCGCAGATGGCGATCGCCGCAATAATGAAGAACCACTGGTCGCTAATGCAAGAAGAGGGCCATGGTAGCGATCTGGTGTTCTGCGAGTCGCTCGGCGGGCCGCTGCGCCACTCCAACGTCACTCGGCGATCGTTCAAACCGATTCTCAAGAGGGCCAATCTGCCGTCGATTCGGTTCCACGACCTTCGCCACTCGATGCGAGTCTCTTGCTCCTCCAAGGCGAGACCCCCAAGGTCGTCCAGGAACGCCTCGGTCACGCCAAGATCGAGCTGACGCTCGGCATGTACTCGCACCTACTGCCGGGGCTCCAGCGTGCCGCAGCCAATCGCCTTGATGCACTGCTTGATGCTACCCGGAAGCTGGCAGTATAAGGATACGATGGATGAGGTCTCGAAAGGTTCTTCCCATATCCGGGATGTAAGAGCTGGGATGGCTCTAATGGCCATCACGCTGGCCTACATGACCGCCGAGGCCGTGATTGCTATCTGGACCGGCATGCGCGATCGCAGCGTTTCGCTCGAATCGTTCGGGGTGGATAGCCTCATCGAATGGTGGCTGGCAGCCGTCTTGCTTTGGCGGCTGGGAGTAGAAGCTCGCGGATCCAAACCCGAGCGCATCGAGCAGGTGGAACGGCGAGCAAACTGGTGGGCCGGCGTGGCGTATTTCGCTCTGGCGCTCTACATCATCGTTGATTCGGGACTTGCCCTCTGGACTGGATCGAGACCCTCGCCCAGCTTCATAGGCCTCGGCCTGGCGGTTGCAGCCGTCTTCGTGATGCCGGTGCTCGCCTACGGCCAGAGGAAAATCGGGGATGCCATTGGTAGCTCTGCCCTCAAGGCCGAAGCTGGGTGCACGGCCATCTGCGGCTACATGGCGGCAATCTTGCTCATTGGGTTGATTCTTACCCGTTACCTCGGCTGGTGGTGGGCAGACCCTGTTGCCGCCTTGGGGCTTCTCTACTGGATCATCAGCGAAGGCCGTGAGAGCTTCGAGAAGGCGGCCGGACGTGAAACTTGCTGCTGCGGAAGGGATGGCTAAGAGAGGGGTGAGCTGCCTATTTTAGTAAATCACCGCTTCAGTGGCGGTGCCGATGGTGCAAGTCGGGATGATGGGGATGACGGTGAGTTAGCTCCGCATGGTGATGGGGATGCGAGTGGGGCTCAGGCCCCTCGGTTCCTTGATGTTCATGATGGTGGTGCTCATCGTGGCCATGCGAATGGTCATGAAAAAGGGGTTCGTGAGTATGCTCGTGCGCATGGTCCTCGGTGGTCATTAACGCCACGCCGAGGGCCATCGCGATGCCTGCACCGAGCGTGTACCAGCTGGGCTGCTCCTTGAGTAGGGGGATCGATGCGATCGCCCCGACAAATGGGGCTGTCGAGAACATGCTGCCCGTGCGGGCAGTGCCCCAATTGCGCAGCGCGAGCACGAAGAAGACGAGACTCAGACCGTAACCGAACGCTCCCAGAAGCAACGCCGCGATCAAGGTGGTAGGAGTCGGCCAGGACGCTCCGGTGATACTGGCCAAACAAAGGGCGATGGGGCCCGCAACCACGCCCTTCACAGTTACGATGGCAAGCGGATCGCGTCCTGAAAGGCGCTGGGTGATGTTGTTGTCTATGCCCCATGAGGCACAAGCACCCGCAATGGCGATCGCTCCCAACAGTGACGATCCACCGAGTTGTCCTGGATCGATTGCAAGCGCCGTGCTGCCCAACAGGATCGCGATGACCCCCAACCAGCCACGGCCCCCCAAAGACTCGCCGAAAGCAATGGCCATCAGGACGGTGAACACCGCCTCGAGATTCAGAAGAAGAGAAGCGACGGTCCCGGAGGCATAGTGGAGTCCGGCCATCAGCAAGGTAGGTCCCAGTAATCCGCCAAATAGAATGGCCCCAAAGAGGTTGGGAAGGTCCCCCTTACGGAGAGGAGATTCTCGGCGCGCCGTCGAGGTTCCTCGGGCGATGCGTTGGATCCCCATGACCAGGCCAAGTGTGGCTCCTGCGGCAAGGTAGAGAAGTCCGGATGCTTCGACTGGGGGAATGCCGATCAAGAATCGCTTCGCGAAGGGAGCGGCAAAGCCAAAGAGCACCGCTGCGGCAACGGCTTGTAAGGCCCCGAGTCCCTTCCGATCGGATAGGTATTTGACAACTATGGAATCCATCGAGACCACCCCTGTGGCGCGAAACCTTGAGGTCCGATGGGTTTCTCCACCCTAACATCAGACAAGTCGCGCCAATTCCTGAGCCACCGACCCAGGATCTCCTAATCAAACCATCTTCTCAGGTTTCTCAAATCCACCGCCAGTCAGGAAGCCATCTTCCAGAGATTGGTCACCAAAATGAGAACGACATCGCGTTTCAAAACAGACAAAGCCCCGAAACCTTGATGGTTCGGGGCTTTGTCTAGAGCGGATGAAGAGATTCGAACTCTCGACTCCCTCCTCGGCAAGGAGGTGACGAAGCATTCCCATGTCACGTCAGATCGCCTCAATCCGCCCTAAATGCCCCTCTTGGCGATTGGATGGCTTTGCAGCCGATGTCAATTTTTCGCAGCCATTATCGGCCTTTGGCTCCGGATTGGCTACAGGCTCGGTTGAGAAGCCGCGCTGGTGGCTGTTATGATGAAGACCAGACGATCGAGACCTAATCGAAGCAGGCAACCGACAGAGTTAATGAGTAATGAGCCATCTCCTCTTCCTCGATGAAAGCGGCCATGACCGCCGGCAGGTGCCCTACGAGATTCACGGCGGGATCGCGCTGCACGTCGACAAGCTGTGGCCCTTCATCCAGGCGATGAAATCCCTCGAAGAAGCGAGTTTTGGCGGGCTACTTCACCAGTACAAGTCCGAGATCAAGGGCTCCAAGCAGCTCGAGAAGAAGCGATTCCGCTGGGCAGGCCAGGGCCCATTGCTGGACGATCGGACTCGCCGGAAGCACTCCCTCGCCTTTCTTAACAAGGGGCTGGAGGGTCGCCCGCCATCGGCGCTGGAGTTCCAAGCCTACGGTCAGGCCTCATTGGCCATGGCAAGGGGAGTTTTCGAGCTGCTGCTGGGCCATGGTGCCACCCTGTTTGCCTCCGCAATTCCCCGAACCATCGTCAAGCCCACCACCTGGGAGGCGGAAGAGTATCTCAGGAAGGACATGGTCTACCTGCTCGAGCGCTTCTTCTATTTTCTTGACGAGCGGCAAGCGTCGGGTCTCCTGGTGATGGATGAGACGGAGCGCGCCGACGATCGGCGGTTTGTTCGCCGCCTGGAACGGTACTTCACCCTGACTCTGAACGGCCGCTTCCGGAGCACGCGTATCGTCGCGTCCCCGTTCTTTGTGGCCTCCGATATGACGTATCCGGTCCAAGCGGCCGACCTGGCGATCTACAGTATCAACCATGCTTTCAGGATTCCGGGGCGTGGGATGAATGCTCCGGTGCGCGAGGAGATCGTTGCGGAGTTTCTGCCCTGGCTGAAGAGGCTGCAGTACCGCGGAACGGTGGCGGGTGAAGCCGGCGAATTCCAGACGTTCGGAATCGCGTACGTGGCCGATCCCTATGGCCATGCATAAAAAAGAAGGTAAAGCTCCCAAGCCCGCCGAAACGAACCTGAGGCCGAACCTCCAGTTTCATTATGCCTCCATCAGGACCCAAAATCAAGAGGGACGGAGATAGCCTGCCGCACTGGCCGAGCGCCAGGGATGGGCTCTGTGGTTTGCTCGGGCGGTGAGTTTCCCGTAAATCCTCGCCGTCCCCCGTCTTGTAGGGGTGGCGTCGTGCGTGCCTCCATGGGCTCGGAGGCTCGAAACGCTCATGCAAAGAGGCAAACGCCGAGGGCACTCGGCCTACACCGAGGCGCAGAGA
>Ga0209979_1000126_pt1 | contig 126883 bp, 130 predicted proteins | sample AnhtaG_FD_183114 | JGI IMG/M metagenome (GOLD analysis project Ga0209979, IMG submission 183114) | Deep subsurface microbial communities from Anholt, Denmark to uncover new lineages of life (NeLLi) - Anholt_01485 metaG (SPAdes) (version 2) | ecosystem: Environmental > Aquatic > Marine >...
AAGGTTTCGGTCATAGTCGTCAATTTCAATGGTATGCCCTATCTTGAAACATGCCTCGACTCCGTCCTCAATCAGAGCTACCCGGATTTCGAGGTGATCCTGGTCGACAACAACTCCAGCGACGGAGAACCCTTCCAAAATGGCTGAAACTGTCTTAGTCACAGGTGGCGCGGGTTTCATTGGTTCTCATCTGGCAGAGAAGCTACTCGACACCGGCTACAAGGTCAGAATAATCGACAACCTATCTCCCCAGGTTCACGGAGCATATGCCAGGTTGCTGCAGTATCTGCAAGGAAGGGTGGAGTTCATTCACGGGGACATTCTGAACATGAGTGATGTAGAACAGGCCGTGTCAGGAGCAGACGCCGTAGTTCACCTGGCTGCTGAGACAGGAGTGGGACAATCAATGTATGACATTGCCCGGTACACGGATACTAATATTAATGGTTCGGCGGTGCTACTCGAGGCAATCATCAACAGCGGGAAGAGCGTAAAAAAAGTTGTTGTTGCCTCCTCCAGGGCAGTTTACGGAGAAGGGAAATATCAGTGCGAGAATTGTGGGGTAACATATCCTGAGCAAAGGAGTGAGGACGAACTGCAAAGAAAACAGTGGCAAATGTATTGTGCAAAGTGCGGCCGTAGAATCGAACCAGTACCGACAGATGAGGATGCCATGTTGAGGCCAACGTCTATCTACGCTGTTACCAAGCAAGCTCAGGAGCAGATGTTTTCGGTGGCGGCGAGGGCTTACAACCTACCCACAGTTATCCTAAGATACTTCAATGTTTACGGCCCGCGGCAATCCCTGAGTAACCCGTACACAGGTATCCTGTCAACTTTTGCGTCAAGGGTGCTAAACAGGAAGCCTCCTCAGATCTATGAAGACGGATTGGAAAGCAGAGATTTTGTGCACGTAGCGGATGCAGTCAAAGCTACAATACTGGCCTTAGAGAAAACCGAGGCCAACTACGAAGTATTCAACGTTGGCAGCGGCGAGAGGGTAACTGTATTGGGAATCGCCAATCTGTTAGTAGACAAACTAGGGAGTTCCTTAAGACCAGAATTAGTAGGCAAGTATAGGGTGGGTGATGTCCGGCATTGCTATGCAGATCTAAGAAAAATCAAAGGCAAGTTAGGTTACAAACCCAGCACAAGCCTAGAGGAAGGTGTCTCGGATTTCGCCGAATGGGTGAAGAAACAGAAGGAAGTTATTGATTCATCCGATCGCGCAAGCGACGAACTAACTAAGAGAAAACTGCTCAGGCAGATGTGAAGAACCGCCGAAAGGAAGCCATGCCTGATCCGCTTATTTCCGTGGTAATTGTGACCTATAACAGCAAGGAGGACCTGGAAGAGTGCATACCCTCTCTAGCTAACCAAAATTATCCTGGCTTTGAGGTCATAGTCGTAGACAACGATTCCATAGATGACACGGTAGGTTTTGTAGAGAATAACTTTCCCTTCATTAGGGTCGTCAAGAATAAAGGAAACTACGGCCCTGCCAAGGGCTATAACATTGGGATCAGCGCATCAAAAGGAAGATATGTGGTGCTACTGAATCCGGATACCGTTGTTGAAAAGGAGTGGTTATCCGAGCTGGTTAGAGTGCTGGAGGAAGACCAAGATGTAGCCGCCTGTCAATCGAGAGTACTTCTCCATAGCAAACCCCATATTATCAACACTGAAGGGAACGAGGTAAACTACCTAGGGTTTACATGGTGCAGGAATTACGGAAAGGAAAACAGAAATAATGGACAGATTCAAGAGACGCTGGGACTTTCCGTTTGTTCCGCCATACTGAGGCGCGACGTACTTGAGGAAGCTGGTTTGTTTGATGAGGATTTCTTCATGTACTTGGATGATACAGATTTGGGTCTAAGGATGTACCTAATGGGCTATAAGGTTGTCTGCAATCCCAGGTCTATTGTCTATCATAAATACAAATTCGAGCCGGGAAAGAGAAAGCTCTATTATCTGGAGAGAAACAGGCTGCTCGTACTGCTGAAGATCTACAACGCGGCCAGGCTCTTGAGAATTCTACCCATTTTTGTCTTCATGGAAACAGGGCTGTTAGTGATGTCACTCTTTCAAGGTTGGTTTAAGGAGAAAATTCAATCCTACGCTTGGATCATCTGGAATTGGAAATTAGTAAAATCCAAGAGACAAAGCGTGCCCAAGGGAGAGGGGTATATGCGTAGGATATTGAACATGATGAGCCCAGCAGTTACCTTTGAGGAAATTCAAAACCCTGTTCTGGAGAGGTTTGTCAATCCCCTATTGAGGGCTTACTATCGGTTGGTAATACGGCCCTGAGAGCAGCTTCCCACGCAGTGCAATTGCTGAAACGATATTCTGACAATCTGAACGCGTGTCGATTGAGAGTGGAAGCGCCGAGCATAATAACTGCAGCAACAAAGAAGCCTCTCGACCATTCCACGCTCCAAATGAGGAGTATAAGGCAGGCGGCCATAAGAACATGAAAATCTGCTTGGTATGCTCACACGGCGGACATTTGGCGGAGATGCTTCACCTCCAAGAGGCGTTTGAGGGACACGAGACGTTTTTCATTACCTACGACTCCGCCAGAACACGTGAGCTGGAGCGCAGGTACCTTTTGCGAAACATCGGCAAAAACCCGCTGTTGATGGCCTGCGCTTTTATAGCCACCTTCAGAATTCTGCTCAAGGAGAGGCCGAACCTGATTGTCTCCACCGGGTCCGAAATAGCCATACCCGCTTTCTACCTGGCGAAGCTTTTCAGAATCAAGACCATATTCATCGAGAGCTGGACAAGGGTGGTTCAACCAACCGGCACAGGGAGGATAGTTTATCCAGTCTCAGACGTCTTCTTGGTGCAGTGGGAGCGACTTCTCACCAGGTACGGCAGGAAAGCAAAGTATGAAGGAGCAATAATTTGATCTTCGTAACTATAGGAATGCACACTCAGGGCTTTGATCGCCTGCTCAAGAAGATGGATGAAATCGCTGGTACGCTCAATGAAGAGGTCGTTATGCAGATCGGCCACACAAAATACACTCCCAAAAATGCAAAGTATTTTGACTTTACTACTGCAGAGGAATTGAAGGAGTTATGCCGGAAGGCAAGGGTTGTGGTAACCCACGGGGCAATGACAATAGTAGACGCCCTGGAGCAAGGAACACCGGTCGTAGTAGTGCCACGTCTGAAGAGATACAACGAGGTCATAGACGACCACCAGTTGGATTTCGCCAGAGAGCTTGAAAAACAGGGTAAAGTGATAGCGGTTTATGATGTCGATAGGCTTGACGAAGCATTGAAAAAGGTAGACCCTCAGCCGCCAGAGCTTGTAATGGATAAGAGATTGGTTAATGCCCTGAAGGGATATATAGCCCAATTTGAGCGAGAGCAAGAACCTGTGAATACAGGATGAATGAGAACGGCTCTACCAAATACAGGCAGCTTTCACTTCTTTTGTTCTCCGTATCCATCGTCTTAGGATCGGTTTCCATCAACTTTGCTGAACTCAGACTCGGAACGTACGGCTTAATACACAGCTTGCCACCGACATTCTTCGTAGCGCTTTTCCTACTAACCCTTTCCTTTTTGATCACTATAAGATTCAATGCTGAGGATAGGGCACTGCTATGCCTGCATCTGATTGCGCTCTTAGTCCTTCTCTATTTCCTTCCTGCAATGATCGAGAGGACTGCCAAATTTGAAGCCTCCTATCACGTATATGGCCACACTGACTACATACTGCGGCATGGCCAAGCTAACAGCGCCTTCTCGGACTATCAATACTGGCCTGGCCTGCTATACCTGGGCGCCGCCGTGATTGAAATCACAGGCCTGAGTCCGACAACTCTCTTGATGTACTTCCCCATCGCTTTCGAGCTAATCTGCTTCCCAATACTTTATCTGCTTCTGAAGAGCCTGGTGCAGGATCATAGAATAGTCTGGATCGCACTTTGGATATATTACGCAGCAGGTTGGGTCCACCGAGCGTATTACAGCTCGCAGGCCAGCGGCTACCTCCTGTTGCTGGCGATATTGTTCCTAACGTCATTCTGGATACTCGGGGCCATTGAGCGCCGGGGCGTTGGGAAAGGTCACGTTCTGCTTGTACTGGTTGTGCTCTTTGCTGCTATTGTGATGACCCACCTGCTCTCGTCCATTGTGGCACTGATTTGCCTGGCCATCTTTTACGCACTGTCCAGAGCAAAAAGTGCCCAGCATCTCAACATTCTCGTGCCAGTGCTGCTGGCTGGCATGATGGCGGTGTGGCTTTATAGTCCCCTGGGAGGCTATCTGTCAGGCACCGTTATTGGCATTAACGAGAGGAGCATCCTGCTCATTTCCATTGCGGGGCTGATCTGTCTGGCCATCCCGTACACACTGATCAGGGTGAAGCTCACCAAGCGCCTCTACATCATCGTGTCGGCGTTGTTTGCTGGCATCATTGCGTTGGCGATAATCCTGGCTAACCTTTGGGGTATCTTTGACCTCAGGCAGATATACACTTCTACTGTGGAGTTCGCATTCGGAGGTGGTGGGGAACATTCCAAAGTTATGTACATCAAGGCGATTTTCACGACCGCGTTTTGTGCTCTTGCCCTTATCGGGGTACTATATGCAATATTCAGGAGAGGACTTGATTTCCGATACATCACGGCATTGGGCTTGCTCACCGGAACCTGCAGTATCATAGTAGTGGTTGGCAGCTACAGCGGGGAGATCATTTACAGGATATTCCAATTCGCTCTGCCCTTTTTAGCAATCCTAGCAGCCAAGAACTACCTGAGCGGTAGAGTGCTTTCTACCCTGCTTGTCCTCTTTATGGTGGCAGCACCGGCCCTATTTGTGGCCACTGCGTATGGAAATGAAAAGGCCCACTATATATCCCCCGCCGAAATCGCAGGTACGGAATTCTTCTATGACCATGCCCCTGAGAACTCCAAAGTGCACAGCCTGACGCAGCGCATATGGGACTTCAAGTACATAGAGCGTGAGTACTGGGAGCCACTTGCCTTAGCACCCACGGGAGCTTCTGAAAATGATCCGGAGAACAGCAGTAGTAATACGCATTACGTGCTGATTGGCGAAAGAGATATAGAAGCTGCCACCTTTAGTGCGGGCAACGTTGATGTTGACAAGCTAGACAATGTCTCGGATTCTCCCTACTATAATAAGGTCTACTCTTGCGACGGCTTTCAGCTGTTCAAGCGACGAGGAGGTCAACCTTGGAGCGCTTCGTACTGATTTGTTCGGTCAATCTTGAAAAGACAATAGAAGCATGCTCAACGCCAATGAGATCGGTGCACCGTTGCGGAGCCTCAAGCGCATGAGGATAGTGCAGGTATCTGTAGGCAGTGTTAGGATGCCGCCCAAGGAGGGCAGTGCTCCGCTGCAGGTAATATTCAACACCTCCAAGCACCTGGCGAGGATGGGGCATCAGGTTATCATTTTGGACAGGAAGTACTGGAAAAGGGATCCATCTGTCGAAGAAGTGGAAGGAGTGGAAATAGCCAGGCTGAACGTCATCCAACTTCCATCCAGCAAAGCACCTGGGTTCCTACGCTTTATCCTTGCCGAGCTTAATGCTATCCTATTTGCCCTGGCGGTAAGTAGATACCTGAGAAGGAACAGCTTGAACATTGATGTCATACACCTCCACCTAACCTCAATCGGGTTGATTGTGAGCATTCTAAATAGAAGGCTTCGGGGTAAGATGTTCTATACATGTCACTTGGGCCATTGGGAACTGGTCACAGAAAGTTTGAGTATCTTCGAGAGGATTCACCTGCTTCTTGACCCATACCTCATGAGGCGGGTTAAAAGAGTAATAGCGTTGAACGAATCAGCGAAAAGTAGTTTCATATCCATAGGTAGGGTTAAGGCGGATAATATCGTTGTGGTGCCCAACGGGGTGGACACCGACTTTTTTAGCCCCGATATCCAAGCGAAAGAAACTGTAAAAAAGAGGTATGGACTGGGGGGTAAACTGACTGTCTTGTTCGTTGGGAGGCTAGCCAAGATCAAGGGAGTTGAGCACCTTCTGAGAGCAGCAGAAATAGTGATAAATGGGTTCAGCTATAGAGATACGCTATTCGTGCTGGTTGGTCCGCCTACATTCGACGCCACCGAGAAGCCCATAAGCATGGAGGAAATACTGAGCTTCGTTAGACACCATCAACTGGAAAAGAATATCATCCTTACCGGGCCTCTCCCCTTACAAGAGGTGAGGTCTTTGTATGCAGCCTGTGACATATTTGTGCTCCCGTCACTGGCGGAAGGCGATCCCCTGGTCACGCTGGAGGCAATGGCCTCAGGGAAGCCAGTCATTGGCACAAAGGTGGGCGGCATCACACACCAAGTCCGCGATGGCTGGAATGGTTTCCTTGTCGACCCCGCTAACGAACAGCAATTGGCCGACAAAATAGCATATCTAATAGACAATCCTGACGACAGACGAAGGATGGGAGAGAATTCCAGGAGATGCGCTGAGGAGGAGTTCGACTGGAGAATGGTAGCGGAGAGGCTGTCATCGGTTTACCAAAGCGAATAAGAAGATGATTGATTAAGGACAGGACTTAGATGAAGAAGCCCAAAATCTGCGTAGTATCTCTCCCTGCTTACCCGCTGCTTGCTCAGAAAGATATAGAGGTTGTGGGGGGCGCCGAATTACAATGCGTGCTTCTGGCCAGAGAGCTTAGAAAGCGTGGTTTAGATGTATCATTCATAGTATCTGATTTTGGTCAGCAGTCGCCGGAAGTAATCGATGACATCAGGATTCTCAAGGCATACCCTGCTGATACACCCATAGGAATTCGATTCTCTACCATGCGCCTCATCTGGAGAGCCCTCCGTCAAGCAGATGCAGACCTGTATTACGGGTTTCGAGGTATCGCGGGCATCGTGGCCCTCTACTGCCTGCTAAGGAGGAAAAAGCTCGTCATCGGCGTACCCAGTGACATGGAGTTACAGGGTGACCGTGTTAAGCGCCTAAACATTTACAACTGGCTGTGGAGATTTGATCTCAGGAGAGCAAATTCTGTAATCGCTCAGACCAAGTATCAGCAAGAGATGCTCAAACGAAGGTTCGGGCGCGACAGCGTCCTAATCAAAGCATTTCATCCCATAGAGAGTAAAGCGATAGAGAAAGAGATACCGCCCATTGTGCTCTGGGTGGGGACAATCAGACCTGAGTGGAAACAGCCGGAGGTCTTCCTCAAGCTCGCATCCGCCATTCCCGAAGCCAAGTTCCAGATGGTCGGCGGCCCTTCGCGAGAGGAAGAATTCTACGAACAAATCAAGGCAGCGGCAGGCAAGATACCCAATTTGGACTTTGTGGGATTTGTTCCACATCATGAAATAACAAAGTACTTTGAGAAAGCATCCATATTCGTGAACACCTCGGATGTGGAAGGATTCCCCAACACCTTCCTAGAAGCCTGGTCCAGATACACGCCAGTCGTCAGCCTCAACATCGACCCTGACGAAATCATATGTGAGCGCAAATTGGGATTCCATTCGAAAAGCTTCGAACAGATGGTCGAGGATGTAAAGCGACTACTTGCCGATGAGCGGCTGAGACAAGAATTGGGGGGAAACGGAAGGCGCTATGTCGAGCAAGAGCACGACCTGAACAAGGCAGTAGAACATTATATCAGGCTATTTAATCAGCTAACTGATAGGGATACTCATTCGGTTGAGATGAGCAGGTAACCGAAGGAAAGGAACAAGATAATAATGTCCCTTATTCCTCATGTTGGCGAAGCGTTTGAGAAGAAAGCACTTGATGTAGGCTGTGGCGAGGGTGGCTTAACTAGAATGTTATGGGAAAAAGGATACAAGTCGTTTGGTATTGACGTTGACCAAGAAAAAATAGAAACAGCCAAGAAACGCTTCGGTGCTACGGAATTGAATTTCGAAATGCAAGATGCAGCAGCATTGAAATTTCCCGACAAATCCTTTGACCTTGTCTTGTGTTTGGAACTCATCGAACATATAGACGATCCTGAAGGTCTTCTGATCGAGATTGCCAGGGTCCTCAAGCCAGGAGGAACGTTAGTTATTTCGACACCCAACAGGTTTTCTCCAGAAGGCCTGGCAGGGAGAATCCTTGCGAGAATTAGAGGCAGAAGATGGGATGCATGGGACGAGTCGCATCAAAGAGTCTTCTCATCACACGAGTTCCTCAGACTACTGAACAAGAAGGGATTCAAACCGAATAAAATAGTAGGATACTATTATTTCCCGTCTATTCATCATTTTCGGTACCTCCCGTGTCTGAACAAGCTTCAGGGAGTATTCGATTTTGCTAGATATGCGCATTTTGCTCACCCTTTCTTGAACAGAGTTGGTTTCGACACGATATGTGCATGCGTTTTGAGCGAACATGACACGCAGGCAAGTATGGATAGAAAACCTCGGGGGTACTGTGGCTAGCAGGCCGCTTTTCAGCATCATCATGGCCACGTATAACAGGGCTAACCTGTTGCGCAGGGCCATCAGAAGCGTGCTGAATCAATCCTACCAGAATTTTGAGCTGATAATCGTGGACGATGCTTCTCCCGACAATACTGAGGAGGTGTGCCGATCATTTGCAGACCCGAGGATTGTCTATCACAAGCACGACCATAACAGAGGTGTGTTGGCTGCTAGGAACAAAGGGTTTGATCTGGCGAGAGGGGACTACACTGCAATTCTGGATGATGATGACGAACTGCTGCCGGGAGCCCTGGAGACCGCAGTAGACAAATTTGGGGAGCTATCTCCAGAAGGGGTCAAAATACTGTGGTTCGACCGCCTAGACTTCGAACGAAAAAGCCTCAGCGGATTTGGCATGGAAGCAGGGGGCTATGTGCGATATGAGGACATTTTGTGCGAGAGAATTCGCGGGGACCATTGGCAGGTTATGCGGATGGATCTAATAGGTGATGACGACAGGTTCGATGAGAGGTTGTGGGGCAATAACATTCTATGGCTTAGATTGCATCGCAAATGTAAGGCTTATTATGTGCCCGAGGTTCTATACATCAATCACCGGGAACACGGTGGTGATCGCCTGTCTGATGCTAGGGCTCGATTGAGAAACTTGCCACAAAGCGCCTTGACACACAAGGCCTTCCTTGAGGAATTTGGTGAGGAGATTAGGCAGTTGTGCCCAGAGGTCTACGGGCGAGAATTGGGCATATTGGGTGCGTCTCAAATACTGAACGGAGAGAAGCCTGAAGGAAGGAAGTTATGTCGCGAATCCTTCAAATACGGGAAATCCTTAGCGTGTTGCATCGTGTTCCTACTGTCCTTCATTCTTAGCAGCAACCAGATAAAACTCTTAGCATCGAACTATATGAGGATCTTGGAGGTGAAACGGCTACTGCGGCGGCTCGCCGCGGCAACTCCGAAATAGTGTTAACTGCCATTGGCAAATCGAAGCGCCCACAGCCTATCTGGCTGCGGGGCCAGTTGCACTTAGCCCGACGCCCGCACGGCGTGCTCGTGTCATGCTGTTTGGCAGGGGCTGGTGGGTTCGAAGCCCGTTAGCGGATGTTGCTCCCTAGCGGAGAGGTTCTCCACTGCATCAGGCACGGCTACAGAGTCACCTTGTTTTTCTCATCCAGAGACTCCGTGCTGCCCTGTCTTGTCCCGAGTAGGAGTCAAAAGCTGCCTTTAGCTTGTGAGAATGTTTCAGACGCATATAATTGCCGGCCCACATTAGCTCGAAGCTGTCATCGAAGGCTAAGAATGCCTGCAGCAAATACCGCTCCGTCCAGAACAAGTAGCCTTTTTCTCGTATCTCCTATGCCACTGAAGCCACCTATAAGCCATCAAATTTGCAAATTGCTTCAACCACGCGAGCCTGATCGTCTTCAGTCAAACTATTGTAAAATGGCAGGCGGAGCAGGCGGTCGCTTGTGTTTTCAGTAACCGGGCAGTCCCCTGGTTTGCCTCCAAATCGCGCGCCCATCTCTGAGAGATGCAAAGGCAAATAGTGAAAGACCGCTAGCATGCCCTGCGCCTTAAGGTAGGCAATGAGCGCCTGACGCTCCTCCAGGGAAGGCAGGAGCAAGTAGAACATATGGTATGTCTGTTCACAGTGCGCCGGCACAATCGGGAGTCGAGCGCCGCGCTGCTCAGCCCAGCCCTGAAGGTGGTCGTAGTAGTATTCCCAAATCTGTCGTCTCCTGTTCTGAATCTGGTCACGAGCCTCCAGTTGGGCGTACAGGAAGGCGGCTAAGATGTCGGACAGCAGATAGCTGGAGCCGATATCCACCCATGTGTATTTGTCGACCTGGCCACGGAAGAACCGGCTACGATCGGTGCCTTTCTCACGGATAATCTCCGCCCGCTCTATATATTCTGGGGCATTGATGAGCAAGGCACCACCTTCACCACAGGTGAAATTCTTGGTCTCGTGGAAACTCTGCGTGGCCAGGCAACCAAATGTGCCCAGGTGCCTGCCCTTGTATTTGCCGAACAATCCGTGGGCATTATCTTCAACTATCGCGACTCCGAAACGCTTCCCAATATCCACGATAGCATCCATCTCACAACCAACGCCTGCGTAATGCACCGGCACAATTGCTTTGGTGCGGCGAGTAATCAGCCCCTCCACCAGCGCCTCGTCCATATTGAGGGTGTCCACGCGAATATCAATGAAGACCGGATGGGCGCCACGCAGTACAAACGCGTTGACCGTGGAGACAAAGGTGAACGAGGGGACTATCACCTCGTCTCCAGGCTGGATATCCAAGAGCAGGGCGGCCATTTCGAGAGCGTGTGTACACGAGGTTGTTAGAAGCGCCTTTGGCACACCTAACGCTTGCTCAAGCAAGGCCTGACATTTCTTAGTGTAATCGCCGTCCCCAGAGGCGTGTCCTGCCCGAAGTGCGTCGGAGATGTAGTTCAGCTCATTGCTGATCAGAGACGGCCTATTGAATGGGATCTGTATTGACATGATCAGCGTTCCTAAAGACAAAGATATGGGCAACCAGAAGCGGCCAGCGGCTGCCCACCAGGCGCCACCCGATTCGATTGACTAACCCGAGGCAGATCTGAACAGGCTTCATAAGACCACTCTCCCGGCCCTGAGCAGCAGGCCTAATTTCAACTGCTTCAAATTCGTTCTTCGACGCGAACACCCTCATCCTTTGAAGAGAGAACAACACCGCATGCCCCGGGGGGGTGGAATACTTGGTGGACAGGCGGAAGCGGCTTGTGGATGTTTCCCAAGCGTAACAACCGCCCCGTCAAATTGGCGAACCGAGCTGTAGGCTGCAGTGTGACTAATAATCCGTTCCTTTGCAGCAGTCGTTTGGCTTGTGCGAGCCAGGCGTCGTGATTGACAAGATGTTCAAATACGGTGCATAGGACAAGTGCTGAGGCTTCTCCTTCTTTCCTGTTTCTAGATATGTCGTCAGGTCGCCGCTCTGAACGGGCAATCCGCGCCTCTGACAATCGGCAACTATGTCACTTGATATCTCAAGACCTTGGCAAGGTTGGGCGGTTGAAGGGAATGAAACTACTCATCAGCGCTATTCCGGATGTTCGCTTGAGCAGTGCGCTGTGGAAACGGTTCCACTGCCTGTTGAGGTACTACAAATGGGGGTTCCCCATCTGGCGTGAACTTAACCAAGGGAACGTGTGCCTTGAGAAACGCGACCTCTGCTTGGCTATAGGTCTTGGTATAGGTCCGCCTCGACACGTCAAAGCAGCAAATCCCCTCCCGTCTCTCGTCTGGCGACCTTATGACAACGAGTTGCTCCTTGTGCTCAGGATGATCCCTGACGAACGCATCAATAAGCGTCTGCAATTTGGCTGCCTTCTGCTCGACGCTCCGCTCCTCGAACTGGAAGCCGAGTTTATTTGTCACATCCTCTGCTGGAACTCCTGCATAGATATGATTGGGCAGCATATCCTTGGTAACCACTGAACCAACCATTGCCATGCTTTTCTCCCCAACTCGGACGGGCGATACAATACAATGGCCTACAAACCATGCATCCTTCGCTATATACATGTACTTCTTGGAATAGAATCTGCACCCCTCTACAACGTCACCGAACTGTACGTGCGTCCAGACCTGACTGTGTGCGCCAATTCCAACGTTGTCATCTATGTCCAGTCCCCCCAGAGAATCCAGAACCACATTTCCACCAATCCAGCAATTGCTGCCGATTTGCATTGGCTTCTGGCCGTGAACAAACGAGAAAGCATGAAGCTTACTGTAATCTCCCAATCGAAACTCTGGTACAATGATCCGCGTTTCACGGCCAATATAGCAGAAGTCACCCAGTACAACCCGCCGGGCAGGTAGCCCTTCGCCCGTGATCAAGACTCCGTCCTCGATCACGACACCTTTCCCAACGTCTATCTCGTCGGCATTGATGACACCAGCGATCTTGGAATGGTAGTCAGAACTCATGACCCTATCTCGTTCTCTCCCTACTCGGCTGCCTCAAAAGGCCGTTTGTGTTGGCTGCGGACTACGTATGGCGGCCGATCCATCATGCGAAAATGCATTCGTGCGAGATATTCCCCGATTATTCCCAGCGAGAACAATTATAAGCACCTTACCAATCGCCCAGTCATCGTCAGTGACTCAACAGTGGTGGTTCCTATTTCTAGCAGTCCGCTGGTCTCCACGTCAAGCCCCCGTGGCATCATTCCTTTTGGCAGCTTGCGTCGCTTTGTAGCGGATGCTCAGTCACGAAAAAAGCGAAGAACCGTCAAATTGGTGTAGACGATACTAGCACAATGCTTTGGCCAAAGCAAATGGTCTACCCGCACGCTCACATGGAGGGTGGCCTGGCAGCACACCGCTGGTGACTGGCGCAGTCTTTGCCATCAACATGAGCCTGTAGTATTATGGAAGCAGGCAGAGCGAGAGGGCCAGGGTCTCAGTACTGGTTGTCAATTCCAACGACGTGCGTTGCATTCTGAGATTCCTTTGCCCCGTCACGAATTATGACCACCTGGATTTCGAGGTGATCAGAGTAGCAAGGACTATGGTGGCGGAGGCCATGGCTCTGTGAGGTAAACTCTTCCCGATGCGCACCTGATCGGAGCGTGATAGCGAAGAATCTGCCTCGAGGCACATAGTCGGGGGTTGTGGTCACCACGCTGATAATCACATAAGGGGCGTGCAAATGAAGAGACCCTTGAGAATCCTAATGTACGTACCAGCGCCGGGGATTACCCGCCCGGTAGAGGTGGCAGCAAATCTGGCAGAGTTGGGAAACGACGTTATAGCGATCAGTCGACCAGCAAGACAGTGGCTTGAAATAGGCCTCGATATCAAGCCGATCAGGTTCGGCACACTCCCTGTTGTTGGCCGCGTTCTTCTTAATGGCTATGGTCTGGTTCTGGCTGTGTTGACAATTGCTCGGTGGAAGCCGGACGTCATATATACACTTGGCGGCTCTCTGGGTACCGGGTTCCTTCTGGCCAAGCTATTCAGATTGCCACTTGTGACCGAAGTTAACGGGCTAGTCCGTGCAGAACTGGAGTCATTCTCAAAACGTTCCTTTTCCATGTTGATCGGCCGCATCTCCTGTTGGATCGATGAAAGAGAGATCAAGTACAGCGATCACATCATCGTTGTGATAGCCAGTATGAAGGAAGTGTTTCAGAAAGACCTGGATATACCCGGCCGTAGGATCACAGTGATTCCGAACGGGGCAAATGTCAAGTTCTTCGGGCCGATGGGCGATACCAAGAAGGCTCTAGGGCTGGATCCAGATTGCCATTACGTTGGGTTTGTCGGGGGTTCCAGCCCGTGGCAGGGGTTGCATAACTTCATAAGCTGTGCCCCGTTGGTACTGGAAGAAGTTCCCAACGCGAAATTCTTGTTAGTTGGCGATGGGGTAGTGAAGGGGAGGTTGGCTGAATCGGTAGAGGAACTGCATTTGACAGGGGCTTTCGTCTTCGTCGGTAAGGTTCCCTATACCGAAGTTCCAAAATACATAAACGCAATGGATATCGGCATCTCCTTCAGAAAAGGGACACCAGCATCGCCATTGAAGATCTATGAATATATGGCTTGTGGCAAGCCAGTTGTTGCTACAGATTCCCCAGATAATGATGTGGTAAGAGATCACAATGCTGGTATCCTTGTGAATCCAGACGATTCAACGGAGACTGCCGATGCAATCATTAGCCTGTTAAGAAATGACGGGTTAAGAGAGCAGATGGGAGAAAATGGCAGGAAGTATGTCTCGGAGCAGCGTAGTTGGCAAGTGGTGACGAGAGAGATAGAAGAGACCATTAGATCGGTGTTGGAAAGCAAGTACCAACAGGCCGAGCCGTGACTCGGCACAGTTGAGCAGGGAGTCAGATGAATAATATAGGGAAAGTATCGCCTTCTTTCGGGCGGAGAGCTTGGCCGACGCTCATAGATTCAGGATTCTGAGTGCTGTAGGGCTCAGAGGCGTTTATTGACACACAGATGCCATAGATATATTATCAGTCATAAGAGCAATTAGGACCAGGATGCCTCATTGTGAGTTGAAATGGGAAATCCCTGTTATAGATAGAGTGTCTGTCCGTAGAGGTTCGTGTATAGGAGCTGGTTCCGTCGTAACAAAAGATATTCCTGACAACGTTCTGGCTATCGGCCTTCCCGCAAAGGCGGTAAGAGAATTGACCGAGTCTGATTGGACAGAATTAGTCTAATGATCGGAGAATCACTGGCGACAAAGCTTCCTGATAGGCTTAAGCCTCCCCTGCGATATCTACGCGAACAATACATCTTGTGGCATTGCTCAGAAGCTGTCAAGAAAGAGCTTCGCTTTTTCAAGTCTCATTTCATAGAATTGGAAGCACAGATTTCCCCAACCTTCGCAAGTGGCTTGCTGCAAGCAGTTGTGGACACCAACCACCTTAAGGGCGATATCATAGAATGCGGAACATATAAGGGTGGCTCCACGATACTAATTGCGCATGTCTTGGACATGATAAGATCAACAAAACACATCTATGCATGCGATACGTTCGAAGGTCACCCTTACGACGACATCAATTCAGCTATTGACCGTCATACGGCGGGGCGCAGTAGTGATACAAGCGTTTCTTACGTTCGGTCTAAATTCCAGAAGTTCAAAGTGTCGGATAGAATCACTATTGTGAAAGGTAAGTTTGAGGATACACTCGTCAGCAGTCTTGGAGACAAGACTTTTTCTTTGGCTTTTGTCGACTGTAACCTATACCATAGCGCGAGATCCTGCTATTCGTTCCTCTATCCGAGAATTGCTCATCGAGGATACATAATCGTGCATGATTATGTGTCACCCAACAAGGAAAAGGAGCGCGTGTGGGGCATATCTCTGGCAACGGATGAGTTCCTTGGTGAAAAGGGGTTGTTGATTAAGCGAGTTGTGTGGCACACCGATGCAATCTTGATTCCGTAAGTTGGGACTTCTAGCTGAATATGTCAAGCCTTGCGCAATCAATACAGGAGGGCGGCGAGTGCTGAGACGACACCCTGCGAAAGAATACCGGAGATGGAACAAACGCACCACAAAACATATGGAATTATATGCAAATCGGCCCAAGATTTGTGCAAAATGTCGAATTAGTTGCAGATTTTGGAAATTCGCAGCACAGGGCGGCGCATCCTCGAAAGACAGCTCTAGCAGCGTTTCAGTTGTAGTTTGCGCGGGCAGTAGTTATACCCATAACTAAAGGACACCGCATGTATTTGCTGCGTCATTTCTTGTTCATTGCGATCACCCTTGCCAGGTGCGCCTTTTCTCTGCGTTTTCGGTTCTTTGGCGTATGGGTTCGCCACGCGCTGGCGTGGCTGGGCGACTCGCTCAGCCTCACGTTCTGCAGGTCGCGCAGGGTCGAATGTGACTGCTGCGGGTGGCAAGGGCACAGGTTCTTCTTGCAAACCTTCATTTCCGGAACGTACGTGCATAGGTCGAGAGAGCTCTGCCCAAGGTGTCAGTGCCTGGAAAGGCAACGTCAACTGGTACGTCATCTCGGAGACAGGACGCAGTTGCTGTCGCTCAATGCACCGACCATACTGGACATAGCCCCCACCCCGGCCGTTATTGACTGGTTTCGAAAGCAGGGCCTAACCAGCGTCACTACCGTTGACCTGAGGCCAGGCGTTGCAGCGCTCAGAATGGACATAACGCGATTAGGGTTCAAAGAGGACGTATTTGACTTTATCCTGTGCTCACACGTTCTAGAACACGTGCCTAGCGACTTGGAGGCAATGAGCGAGATGCTACGGGTGATGAAAGCGGCAGGTGTTTGCGTAATTCAGGTGCCGCTCCAGCCCAGTATGCTCGAGACTGTAGAATATGCCGTGCTGAACCCAGACGAGTTTGACCATGTTCGAGCGTATGGCAAGGACTTCGAATCGCATCTGAAATCTGCTGGCTTTGAGATCACATACTCTGAAGATGAACTGTTTGAGGTTACCAAGCCTCAGCCTACTACAGAGGCAGCCTAGGTCGATATCGGGAAAATGCAAATGCTTTCTATAAAGATGATACAAGAATTGTTATGCTGTCCCAATTGCAAGGGGCATCTTAATTTAGAGGTTTTTTCCAGTGACGAATTGGGGGTTCAAGAAGGACGATTGTATTGCTCCAGCTGCGAGCAGGAGTATTCCATAAAAGAAGGTATATTCTATCTGCAACCAAGGAGTGAAGTTACAGCTTCATCAGAGGATTGGGACTTGGATTCCCTTAACAAGCTATACGGTGGTGCAGGAAACTACCGAAGCGGCGTTGAATGGGGGGAATACATAGGCATCCCAAGACAATTCATGGAGTATAGCGAACCTAGAATCAAGGGTAGGCTTTTTGAGTGGTTTGAGGCACCAGACGACGGCATAATTCTGGACATTGGAGCTGGTACGGGCTATTTCATTTTTGAGCTGATGAGCAAATGTAGGGACAAAGACGTATTCTTTGTTGGAATCGACCCCGCAGTTGAGCACATCAAATGGCTGGAGAATCGACGGAGAGCTGAGAAATGCAACAATGTGCTTACAATTGTGGGGGACGGCAGATCACTTCCTTTTCGAAGACAATCTTTTGACACAATAGTCTGCTCTGAAGTATTGGAGCATATTCCTGCGAAACGTGAGGCGATTGCTGAAATGGCCTATTGTCTGAAAACAGGTGGACTATTGCTTTTGTCAACGCCATCTAAAAAAGCTGTCGACTTCTGGAATCACGTATTCGGTCCTCTGGCGTGGGCTCTGAGAACAGTACTGAGAACAAAAGCGGCCAGCTTGCCCTACGACACCCCCACGGACCCCAAGGAGCTGAGTGTGTACCTGACGGAGGCAGGCTTTGCCTTAGAGAAGTTCGAGTTGAACGTCATACTGCCTCCGACAATCTACTTCGCTCATCTCCCGAGATTCTCAGCGCGCCTGGTTACACTAATCTGTGGTTTTCTTGAAAGTCATATGAAGAAGCTCTTGGCGCCGCACTTCGCTTGGCACACGGTGGTGTGCGCCAGGAAGATCGCGAGCGGCCGATGATAATGATAAAGATTAAGGATACAAGGTCGCTATTATTCCTGGGAAGGCAAAGAAGGTTGACGGACCAACAGAAAATGCATTCTCAAAGAATACACCTCCGCTCTTCAATGCTTTCAGGTTCGGCACGATTTCGAGGTTTTCGACAAATAGTCCATAGTTAAGGGCATCCAATGTTATGAGGACGACGTTGGGCAGGTCATTCAATTTATCGAATTCATAGGCTGATCGTCGCGAATAGCAGTCGGGCAACTGAGGTTGTCTATCCTCCATCTCTATCCCCCTTCAGCGTTAAACGAATTCCATCACGTATCCCGGCAACATAGCGCGCCAATGATGGCAAATCCTTATGTCGAATCAACAACCCTGCAGCTGTAAACGGAAAACGCCTCAAGAAAAAATGAGTGAGAAAAGAGATAAACTGCAGCTTGGTTGCATTTCTCTTCATAAACAGGAATTGATTCCGTGTCATGTAGTAGATTCCCAACTCGTCGACTCTGTCCACGGGGATGCGCCTCTTATGCCACACTTTCGCCCTTGGCACATAGACGATTCTGTATCCAGAACTTGCACAGCGCGCGCACCAATCGGTTTCTTCAACGTAAGCAAAATATGCCGCATGCAGCAATCCTATTTCCCTGATAGTCTCGCGCTTTATGAGCAAAGCACAGCCAATGACCCAGTCAACTTCCCTTATCTCATCGAATTGACCGCTGTCAACTTGGGTGCATCCAACCAAAGATTCCTGGCCAGTCCACCAGCTAATCTGGCCTCCGGCAGATTGAAACTTGTTTGGCTGGTCATGATAGTAGATCTTTGGCCCAACAATGCCAATCGAGGAGTCGCTCTCAGCCACCTGAACCAACTCGGTCAAGAACTTAGGGTCAACGACAGTATCATTATTCAAAAGCAAAATGTAATCCGGATTGAGGTTGCTCAAGGCGTACTTCATCCCAATATTGCAGCCCTCAGCAAAGCCATAATTCTTATCATTCTCAATCAGATGGATGTAATCTCCAAACCTTTTCCGTAGGATCTCAGCATCATTCCCCTCCGAACCGTTGTCCACCAGGACAACCTCATAGTTGGAGTAAGTCATCCCCTTCAACGATTCCAGGCATTCTACGGTGTCCTCCAAGCCGTTCCAGTTAAGGATGATAATGGCAACCTTTGGTTGTTCAGAATTCACTCTTATCACGCTAGATATTCAAATCTTTCTATAGACTTCTCTTCCTTGCGATTTCCCTTATCTTCCTTTTCTCATCTTCCTTCAGCATGTGACGCAATTTGTCGACAAACACGGAGGTAACCTCTCTATCCACGATCGGGTGTTGTTCTTTGGGATCTTCCTCAAGATCAAAGACCCACTCCACCTCATCATCCTTAGAATAGATCAACTTGTACCTACCGATGACCAACGCCTTCTTCTCGTATCCATATCCACATGCTTCGCTTAACAAAGGTCTTTCGCTTTCCGTCTCAGTGTTGGAGAAAATGTTCCAGCCATCGAATCTTATATTATGATCCACTCCAATCAAATCAAGCAGCGTCGGCACAATATCCACCGTGCTGACGAGATAGCCAAGTTTCTGAGCGGGAACTGGACCAGAGATGAGCAACGGAACCTCAATGTTGACATTGAAAACATTGTGACCATGTCCAAGACCATAGAACCCTCTTTGATCCTAGAAGGTTTTAGCCTCAAACTCCGCGTGTTCTAAGAACTCTTCTCCATGGTCACTTGTGACCACGACGATGGTGTGATCCACAAGACCAGCTTTTTCCAGAAAAAGAAATAGACGTTCGATTGCCGAGTCTACATATCTTAGTGTATTGTCGTAAAGGAGCTCCCAATTCTCTATTCTTTCTCGCAACTCTTCATTGGAGCTTCTCCAATCCTCAGGCCTCCAGCGATTGCGGATGTCGATCTTGGGGAGGTCCCTGACATCGCCAAAGAAGTTTCTGAAATTGTCTGGCGGCTTCAACGGCAGGTGCAAATCCGCTAAATGGACATAGGCGAATTGCCTCTCGCTTTTCTTGGTAATCCATCTCATCAATCTCTCGAACAAGGCGTCCGCTCTAGTAGTACCATCATGTCTCTCAGGGACAACCCTGGCCCTAAGGGGAAGATAGGCCATCTCTATCGCAGTGACGAAATGTATCCGATATCCCAAGAGGTACAGGATTTCTGGCAAGGTCAGGATGTCGTGTCTGAGCTTGGCAAAGCTCTCAAAGTTCTTGACATGCTTTACTATTCCGCCTGCGACGGCGTTGTGATTGTGAGGGTACAGCCCTGTCAGGATCGATGCGACAGAGGGATAGGTCCAGGGGGACGCAGATATCGCCGTAAACCGGGTTTTGACAGAATCAAGAAAGGGTGTCGTCTTTCTGAAGTATCCGTTGCAGGACAGACGCGAATTCCGCAGGGAGTCAACCACTAGGATTATGACGTTCAACTTCGGTTGACTCGAAGTTTCCACATACTCACTGGGGTCTATCCCATCAATTCTCGAACGAAATAGCCTTCTGTCTCTGAGCCTATTGTATTTTGTGCCCAAACGCGCAGCTATTTTCTGGGTTAAGTAGTTGCTGCCTATTATCCTTAGCAGCCTCTCCGACTTGACAACTCCAGCCCAATCGCGAACCATCAATCGCCATCTCCCTCAGTATTATCTCCACTTCTATACCAGTTGAGGAGAATGGTGGAGACCCTGGGATGACTCATACTTTCCCTCAGCTAGCCTGGAGTTGCTTGCTTTGCCTCTTGACTAGCCCTGCCAAGACCCCTCTGGCGACACTAAGCGCAATCAAGAACATCTTGGGGCTTGGCTTCAATATCGAAACAGCTAGGAAGTTAGCTATTTCTCTTGAGTGCGAAAGCAGCACCTTTGGCAGATACCTCGGGCAATACTTTCTCAGTATCAGGATATGATTCCTATGCCCATAATAGAGAATTCTACGCAGTTTGGCCCAGCCGGCCCCCGGCTCTGAAATGTTTGGATAGTGTCTAACTAGCTTCTGAGAAAACGTGCAAACTTTATAGTCTGTTTTATTCCTGACTCGCAGGCAAAAGTCAATATCTTCGTGGTACATGAAGAAATCTTCGTTTAGAAGGCCCACCTTATTCAACACCTCTCTCCTGTAGAACGGGGCAGTTCCAGCAGCAAAATCTACAGTGCGTATTCCCTCAAAATCGTCTTTCAGGTTGACCGGGAACCCTCCCTTGAAACTCCCGCCTGAGAACCAGTTATTCCCGTGCTGGTCGACTATGATGCAAGATAATACACCTATCGAGCTATCGGCATTCATGATTTCGACGTTTTTCTCCACAAAATTGCCTTTAACCTCAGTGTCGTTCGTCAAAATGCAGACATAATCTCCGTCCGCTAATCCGAATCCCTTATTGCAAGTCTTGACGAACCCCATGTTCTCTGTGTTTTCAACGAGACGCATGTTCTCATGACCCTTGATAAACGTTTTCACATAATCCAATACCGAGCGATCCTGTGAAAAATCATCGATAATTATGACTTCATAATCGTCAAAGGTCTGCTCTGCAATACTCGCCAACAGCCTTTTCAGATGTTCCTTTCCATTGTAGTTCGGGATTATGATACTGACTTTCCTTTTGACTTTTCCCATTCCATCCCTCTGCAGCTAGCCTAGAGTTACTTGCTTTGCCTCTTGACTAGTCCTGCCAAGACCCCCCTGGTGACACTAAGCGCAATGCCGTGCCAGAACAAGAATGACTTGGGGCGAGGCTTCGATATGGGAGTGGCTAGCAAATCAGCAATATCTCTTAAATGTGACAACAGGACCTTGGGCAGATATCTTGGGCAATACTTTCTCAGTATCAGGATATGATTCCGGTATCCATAGTAGTAAATTGCAGTATGCGGTATGCTTGGCGCTTTGTTGTGCACAACTAATTTGTCGGAAAACATGCAAGCTTTATAGTTAGTTTGAGCCCTGATTCTCAGGCCAAACTCAACATCTTCGTGGTACATACCAAGGCTCTCATCAAACAGCCCTATCCTCTCAAACACCTCTCTCCTGTAGAAAGAGGCGGTTCCGGCAGCGAAATCTGCAGTGCGTATTCCTTGAAAATCGTCCTTTAGGTTCACCGGGAACCCTCCCCTGAAACTCCCCCCCGAGAACCAGTTATTCCCGTGCTGGTCGACTATGATGCAAGACAGTGCACCCACAGACCTATCGGCATCCATTATCTCGACATTTCGCTGCACGAAATTGCTTGTCACCTTAGTGTCAGCATTCAGAAGGCAGATATATTCTCCGTTTGCCAGCACGATCCCCTTATTAACAGTTTTGATGAAAAGCAAGTTTTGCGCGTTCTCCACCAGACGCATGTTGTCATAGTCTTTGATGAACCCCTTGATGTACCCCACCACCGACCTATCCGGTGTGCAATCGTCTATGATTATGACTTCATAATCATCGTATGTCTGATTTGCTATGGTTGGCAGCAGTCTTTCCAAACACTCCTTTTGATTGTAGTGCGGGATTATGATGCTAACTTTGCTCCTGCCGCTTTCCATAGCTGTTACCCATTCTACATTACTGCTGGCTCCTTTTCAATTCGAATGTAGCGAGACGGCTCCGACACAGATAGCGGCATAACACCCCAATCATCTGCGCCAGCCAATATCGCCGCCTCTGCGCTGAACAGCCGTCGTGCAACACGCCGGACTCGAGGCAGGTGATCCAACCCTGTTCCCGCCCCACCTCCCGCCCACCGAGTTTGAAACCCACGATAGGGTGTGCTAAAATGGAGCCAACCAAAGACGATAGTGGGGCCTTCTCAGTATCATCACCATTTTTCGGAGTATAGGTAGTCCAAGAGTAGATTGGAGGATTCTCTGAAACAATCTCGTTTCGAAGAGAGCGTTATGGAATTTGCTGTCGAGAGAACGTCAATTGAGGATGTTATTGTGATAAGACCTGATGCGTTTGAAGACGAGCGGGGCTTTTTCACAGAGGTCTACCGACAGGACAAGTTTAGGGAGTTAGGGCTTCCGGAGACATTTGTTCAGTTGAATCATTCAGGTTCTGTCAAGAATGTTTTGCGTGGCCTTCATTTCCAGTGGGATCCGCCTATGGGTAAGGCTATGCGCGTCACGCGCGGAAAAGCGTTTCTTGTTGCTGTGGACATTCGGAAGGGGTCTCCCACGCTTGGTAAGTGGTTTGGGATCGAGGCCTCTGGCGAAAACAGGCTGCAGGTTTGGGCGCCCGCGGGGTTTGCACGCGGGTTTTGTGTGCTGAGCGATTATGCAGAGATTCAGTACCTTTGCACCGGCACGTACAATAGCAAAGGCGAGTCCGGGATTCTGTGGAATGACCCTGAAATCGGCATCGAGTGGCACGGTAGGGACCACATAATATCTCAGAAAGACCAGACCGCTCAAACACTGGCGCAGTGGCTCAAACGGGAAGAATCCAATTTCTTCACTTACGAGAGATAGCCGCTGGGAAACACATTTACCGAGTGATATCACCCGTTGTTCGTCTCCTGAACAATCTACGAGCAGAGGGAGGTCCAAATGAGAATTCTTGTTGCAGGTGGCGCCGGCTATATCGGGTCGGTGCTGGTCCCCAGTCTCTTGGAGCGTGACTATGATGTAGATGTCCTCGACTTGCTGTGGTTCGGGAATCATCTGCCCGAGGAGGTCAAGGTCATACAAAGTGATGTTATGTCCATTACAGAAGACGACATCAAGGGCTACGATCAGGTCGTATTCATAGCGGGGCTTTCCAATGACCCCATGGCAGAGTACTCTCCAACGCGTAATTTGGTCGACAATGCCTCGGCACCCGCATACCTCGCCTATATCGCAAAGCGAGTGGGGGTAAAACGATACATTTTTGGGAGTTCGTGCTCGGTGTACGGGTATACAGTCAACGAGCTATGCGATGAAACCTCGCCAGCCGTCTCGCACTATCCGTACGGCATTTCCAAGCTTCAGGGCGAATTCGGCTGCCTCCAACTTCAAGACCAGAGCTTTTCCGCCATTTCATTGAGACAGGGTACGGTGTCTGGTTACAGCCCGAGGATGCGGCTTGACCTCGTGGTAAACACCATGTTCAAATCTGCTATCACGGAGAAAGTGATCACAGTCGACAACCCCGCAATCTGGAGACCTGTTTTGGACATTCGGGACGCCACCTCAGCGTACATACGAGCAATCGAGGCACACCCTGATATTTCGGGAGTATTCAATGTTGCATCCGGGAATTATACCGTCGGCGAAATCGCCGACTACGTGAAAGAGGGCGTAGGGGAGCATCTGGGCATCAACCCAAGACTGAATATCAAGTATGCGGAGGATTACAGAAACTACAAGGTCAGCGTGGAAAAGGCGCGCAACGTTCTCAGCTTCAAGCCACGACATGACGTGCAAGATATTGTGAAAAGCCTGGTTGAGAACATGGACAGGTTCAAAGACCTTGACAATCCACAGTACTACAACATTCGAGTCTTCAAGATGCTAGATGACGCGAAGGCCGTTTCTCGTCAGGAGTAATTGCATTTCAGCCTGAGTGAGGGTTTCGTTCCATGAGAGTTGCTGTTGTCGGAGCCAACGGCCAACTGGGCTGCGATGTCTGCAAAGCGTTCTCGGATAGCGGGCATGAGGTCATCCAACTGAATCATGATGCCACAGATGTAGCGGACTTCGATTCCCTGAAAACGAAGCTCGAGCAAGCTAGGGCCGATGTAATAGTGAATACCGCAGCCATGCATAATCTGGATGTTTGTGAAGCCGAGCCGGTGAAAGCCTTTGCCGTCAACGGTATTGGGGCCAGGAATTTGGCCATCCTGGCCAACGAGCTCGATTTCGTGCTATTTCACATCAGCACCGATTACGTCTTCGACGGCACCAAACGGACACCCTATGTCGAAACCGACTGCCCCGTGCCTCTGAACGTTTACGGGAACACCAAGCTTGCCGGCGAGCACTTCGTGCGAATGATCGCAAAGAAACATTTTGTTATCAGGGTATCAGGATTGTATGGGACCAATCCCTGTCGTGCCAAGGGTGGGAGCAATTTCGTAACCCTGATGCTGAAATTGGCCAAGGAAAGGGACGAGGTACGAGTCGTTGATGACGAGGTGCTCACTCCCACGTTCACAGAGGACATAGCCAAGCAGATCGTTTCCCTGAGCGGTGTGGATGAATACGGCCTCTGTCACGCTACTGCGCAGGGAAGCTGCTCATGGCACGGATTTGCAGCAAAGATCTTCGAGCTCTCCAAGGCGAAGGTCAAGCTTTCGGTAGCAGACGCAGCCGAATTTCCCTCCAAGGTGCCCAGGCCAAAGTACTCAGTTCTGGAAAACAGCAAATTGAAGTCTTTGAATCTGGATATCATGCCGCCTTGGGAAGATGGACTACGGCGCTATCTGGAGAAGATAGGGGCACTAAACTAACGAGGGCGCGGGCGGAGACCCTCGTTTTCGGCTTACTCAGGCACAGACAAACAGGTTGAGCGATGCCCCTCAGGGGAATTCTATTTGCCTCTTTGAAAATAGAGCCTCTTCACCATAATATGCTTTATTCCACGGGGTTAAGGCGCGTGAGGAGGTTTTCCATCTCCTGCGTTTTGATCGAGCACACTTAGTCGCACGGCTATGCAGCACCTATGAGACGCAGTCGGAGGGAAGCCAGCGAGGAAGTGAGATGGAGAAAGTCTTCTATTACGACAACAACCCCCAATGCAATCTATGGGATAACATGTGGACGACCAGAACGATTGAACAGGAACTGGAGGCATGCGGCATAGAATCGCCCCCCAGGGAGCTGTTTCTGTCTTATCTCCCCAAAGAAGGTAAGATTATCGACGCCGGCTGCGGGTTCGGTAAGTGGGTCATTTACCTCACGCGGCGGGGTTATGACATTGTAGGTATTGACAACAATGAGCTGGCGGTTGCCAAACTGAAAGCTTTCGATGAGTCCCTCCAGATGGAGCTGGGGGACATACTGCATATCCACTATCCCGACAGCTCTTTCGATGCGTACATATCTATGGGAGTGGTGGAGCATTTTGAAGAAGGCCCAGTCTCAGCTTTGAAGGAAGCCTACCGGGTGTTGAAGCCGAATGGGCTCATATTCGTTTCAACACCAACTGTAAATGTGATCAGGAGACTTGTCAGACGGCCACTTCGCAACGCCATCAACGCGCCACCCGTGTCATTCGCGTATCTCAGGTCGAACTGGAGCAAGTCCAAGCGCACCGCGATCCTTGCTGCGGCAGGGAACATCCTGCCGATACGGAGAGGCACATACTATCATTTCGCAGAGTACAGGTACTCAAAGGCCGAGTTGGAAGACTTCTTGGAGCAATCCGGTTTCGAGATAATAGAAACGGTGCCTCATGACCATTATGACTCGAAGGACCACGCGATAGGATTGGCGTTGGATTTCCCGTTCTTGGGAGCCCGCGACGGGGTCAATTTCCGACTCAATCCCGTCGGCAAGCTAATATCGCGAATAGCGGACAGAATGTCCCCGTGGATTGCCTGCGCCAGCGTTCTCTGTGTGGGCAGGGCACTAAAGCAGGGCCATAACGGGGCCCCCTAACCCACACGTGGAGGAAACCACTATCGAGCTCGGCTCGGTAATATGGTGTCAGTACAGAAGGTGCGCTTGGGCTCGGAGCTTTCAGCAGGTCCGGTGGGTGTTGTCTGTTGAAGGGCATGCTGACCGCGACATCTTTTGGGCCGGCACGTTAGGCTATTTCGCTGGGTTCACAACATAGAACGTCGCTTGATCCCCCTGACTGGTCCCGTTCAGCTCCTCAGCCAACTTCTCGAACTCTGTGATCTGTTCGTCCGTGAATATGCTCCTCTCGGGGTTTCTCTTGTAGGAGTTTTCTGACTCAAGAGGAATATCCCTTTTCACTTGCTCAGAGCCCCAGAACTGGAAGGAACCGGAATCGAAAACAACATCCTGAATGGCAAGACCTGCCTCTGTGGCCAAATGCTCGAAGCTCTTCATGGTGTGAATAAAGAGGTGGCGCGGGGCGTCTATCTGCACCCAGTGTACACCGTAGAGATTCCATATGAACTCTGTCTTCAAGGGCATCCTTATCACGCAGGTTCCGCTCTCCGCTAGTACCCTGGTAACTTTCAGCAACGTTTGCAACTGATCAGGAATGTGTTCGAACGAGTGATGGAGAATTATCAGTTCAAACTTCTGACTATCCGGCAGATCGTGAATTGTCCTCTCAAGGATCTTGACATCCCCATGTAGCACTTCGTGGCCAATATAGGGATCAACGCCGAGTACATTCTTGATCCCTGCATCCCGAAGTCGATAGAGGAACTCGCCTGAGCCGCAACCCACGTCCAAGATTCTCGACTTGTGGTTCGGTCTTGCCCTGGCAATCATCCCCAGAACATTGCTTGGATCCTCTCCATGCCTTCGAATCAGACCACCGAGGAATCTTGTTCCGAACAGCACATATCTATCGCTTTGAGTTCTGAGAAATCGTTCAAGGCAGTTCTCTGAAGTATTTTTCTGAGACGAACGCAGGTAATTGTCTGGGTAGTACTTCTCCATATTCCCTGGTATATCGCTTATCTGGAGGCAGCCACATTCTGAGCATTCGAAATAGGTGAATTCATCTCTGAAGCCGAACATCATCTCCCTGATTCGATATGCCTTGTTGTTCTCTGAGTTACTGCAGACCCTACAGATCACTTCGACCACACCTCCAGAATAACGCTGCTATTCTTGCGCAGCGACACTAACTCCCCATCCAAGTCGTCTTAACTCATCCACTATGATACGGGTTGTCTTTCTGGACTCCTCTTTCAACAGCGGATTCATAGCCCTGAGGCGGTCCTTAACCGTGTCGTAGTTTTGTTCCAAGACTGTGAACCTATCGATAATGTCGTTTGTGTTTATCCTTTCAATATGAATGGGAATGGCCAAATCCGAGAGCCCGACCCTTTGGGCAAATCCCTCAGCTTTGTGCTCGTAGTATATAGATACGAAAGGTACGTTTCCTTTGACAGCGAATACAATCGGATGATATCTCATGCTTATCATGGCAAACAGTTTGGAGATTATTACCTGCTGCCCGTAGGAATCAATATTTGGAGGGCAGATGAGTATTCGGTCTTTGTCCACCTCCCGTATCGTTTCCAGCAACTGAACATCATCAACTTCTCCGAAGAGCTGGGGGATTAGTAGTATAGAGTACCCTTTCCCAAGCAGGTATTCGACTACCTCAGAGCAACACGCCATTATTCTTTCCGCCAGTCCTTCATAGTGTCGATACAGGGGATGCCATTTTAGATCTGTTACGACCATGCCAACCGTTCTCTTTCGTTCAATCAGTTGCAATGTCTCTGAAAGATTATCATATTTTTGCAAATAGCCTTCGGGGACGTCATTCTGGAGAGCAGAGTCCGCAGTTACGGAGGCGTCCAAACCCAATTGCTCTCTTAGGTACCTACGAGAGATTTCATCCCTGAGTATTATGGCGTCTGCCCGCTTCAAGACGAATTTCCTGGCCGCGTTCCTGAGCTTACCTGAGAACGGGCCCATCGACGGGGCATAGAAGAAAAGCGGCTTTCTCTTGAAGACCTTTGCCACCGCCAGTCGGTACAGATATGACCAACCCAGCAACCCGCCACCGTATATGTCACCGATGCTCGGCCCACCCGGGGCATGAATCACTATATCGGCTTCGTTTACTGCCCGGATGAACCTCCTCCCCCGCCTGGTTAGAGAGAATCTCCCAAACGTCAGGATGTGGACCACGGCGTCCCGACGGTCCCACTTGTCCCAGAGCAGCGGGTAGAACTCAAGTATCTCAATATCATCGTATGGGAACTGCTCAACCCTGAAGCCCACAATCATGACCGACATCTTCTCGACGGGAAGCCTTGCTCTCAAAGAATCGACCATCGCCCTGAACGCGGCTTCGTCGCCCCGATTACTCCAGTGGGCGTGCAGAATCAGGATATTCACTGCATTTCACATCCGTTCGTCGAAATCCTTAGTTATGACCCTATTGTACAACGTCTCGTAATAGCCGACATACCTGCGCAGAACAAAGAGCGGGATGTTGCTCAATAGGAACCTCCCCACCCTTGAGGAGCCCAAACGGCTATTTATGAGTGCTGTCGCCGCTATCAGCTTATTGGATAAGCCGGCCCCTGCATTTGAGGACACATTCGCTTCCCTTTCCCGGAACCTCAGCGGCCTCTTGCGCGAGTGGATGTTCACCTTCTTGAAATGCAGAAACATCCTCTGTGACCTCACAACATCCTTGGCATCTAAACCCGCCAATTCGATTGTCCCTTTCGAGCTTGCTGCCTGCAGCAGCGCTTCACCCCGCTCCGACCTGGATATCACCACGGACTCCCCCGTACTTCCCTTCAGCATTATCTCCGGCAGCCAGGCATCTCCAAACGAGAGGTCGGCCAGCTCATTAGTCACGTCACCACAAAAGAGGCAACAGTATGGAGTGAAGAGGAAACCCCCGAAAATAGTATTCCATAGCGAACCCTGGCTAGGGATGGCCCTCTCATCCTCATTCTTAAGCCTGATCCTCAGTTCCCCCGGCCATCCCCCACCTCGGTAAGATATCTCTGCCACTTCTTCATTTCTAATGCCGAGCTTCCGGAGGAGGAATTCAGTGCCCCTGAAACTAAGCGTATGCGAACAGAAAATCCCCAAATGGAGGCTCACTCTCTCTCTAAGTGTCTTGCTAGCTTCTTCGGCCTTTCTAATACCGGAGATTTGGCAAGGCAGCCCTACGACTGCATATTGGCCTCCCCTCTCGAGAACCTCCCTGAGAGCGACGTTCGCTGGTACAGGGCAGTACTTCGAGCCCAGCGCCTGAAGGATTTCTTCCCTCGTTCTCGCCACAAACGGCTCAGGTTCCAAAGGATTGTCGGTCTTCATCCTGGTCACCAGCGCGCCGTCGATCAGGCCCTGTTCGAGAGCATAGGCCAACAGCGAAGTCACCAGCCCGCCTGACGCCGAGCTGTATCTTATCTCGCGATCCGTTGCATGGGCAAGATAACAGCAGATATAGTTCCCCAGCAAGCTATCTTCTGAGTCTTTGCCAAATACCTCCAAGTTCAACTTGCCGAAATCGATAGAATGTCCAGGACACGCGTCAAGACAAATCCCACACTGGTTGCACTCGTTCTCAATCAATTCCGGGATATACGTCCCTTTTCTCTTGTCTAGTCTAATCTTGACAGCCGAAGTCGGGCAGATGCCCACGCAGGTCCCACACCCAGTGCACAGCCCCTGATTTACAACTGTTTTGACTGTTTGTAGAGCTTCGGCCATACCTTTTTCCTTAAGCCGCACAGACAGCATCTACCATTAAACGCCCTATCCACTCATGCGTTGTAGGTGGCTTCTAGGCATCTGCATCCTTACGCCCGTGAAGCTGCCAAACCACGTTCCCCAGCGGCACCAGGCAATCACACTCTATCTTTCAGAAACTGCTCCAAGAGGTCGGTGCTTCGCTCCCAGGTGAACTCCTGAATACGCTCGTGGCCGCCCTTCGCCAGCCGTATTCTCAAGTCATCATCCTTGAGGAGCGTGACTATGTTATCCGCCAGAGCCTCTGGATTCTTGGGCGGAGACAGCAGCGCTGTAACCCCATGTTCTGCATAGTCTCGAACACCGCCGATATCCGTTGAAACCACAGCACACCCGCAAGCCATGGCTTCTGCAGGCGGGAGATGCCATCCTTCCCTCCAGCTCGAGCACAGATATATGCTGCTTCCATTATAGATGCCCCCAACCAGTTCTTCTTGAGGCGGATCACAGTGATACTCAATCCACTCTGGTAGGCTCTCTGGCCTAGGCAAACGACCAAAGAGAACGGCTCGAAGTGTTGGAAATCCTCTTCGAGCTAGCTCCAGCGTATTTATACCGTCTTCTGCACCTTTAACGGGGTGCGGATTGTATAGCATAGCTATTCTCGGGGGGTGGCTTTCAATGGGATGCAGAATTCGGTATTTCGCATGGTCGATCCCGTTGGGAATGTGAATCATCTCGTCTGCAGGCACACCCAGTTCGAGTCCCTTGTCGTACAACCACCGCGCAATGACGATCTTCGGTATATGCTCTCGCCAGAAGGCATCTTCTCGAGCCGACGGCCAGAGCCCCAGAACTGGAAGGAGCCGGAGTCGAAGACGACATCCTGGATAGCAAGACCTGCCTCTGTGACCAGATGCTCGAAGCTCTTCATCGTGTGAATAAAGAAGTGGCGCGGGGCATCTAGCTGCACCCACTGTGCAGCGTATAGATCGCACCGGACATTACCTGTCAAATCATGTTTCTACGCAACACTCTTGCCATAAATGCACTTAATAGAGCTCCTGGAATCATCAAGGGATTTCTTAAGGCCACTCTTATCGTTTCTTTGCTCAGCACTTTCAGCTGTCCTTTCCTAAACATTATTTTCACCCGTTCTTTCCCAAACATTAAAAATAGCTCGTATATCTGATCTCTTGTTAAGTTCTCTGACAGAATTACTGCCTTCTCCTTGCCGCTATCCAAACTCACATCGAGAGCATCCCAATCCATGTCATCGCTTACTAAATCCCTAGATTTTGCATAATCCCAAACGGGTGTTCCAGGAAATGGTGTTAAAACAAATACCATAAAGTTAGCAGCTAATTGATTCTCTTTGATAAACCTAAGGGTTTGCAGGATATCTTCTCGACTCTCCTTTGGTGAGCCGATAATGAAACTACCGCCAGGCTTTATTCCATGGTTTCTGAGTATGTTGATAGCATTTATATGGTCATCAATGCTTACATCTCTTCCCTTAAGATACTCCAGGGTGGTAGGGCAACCAGACTCTAGCCCCATAGATACCTCTGTCACATTCATTTGCTTTAACAACTGGGCTAGTTCATTATCGACTAGATTAGACCTGGCCTCTATATGAAAACTCACTTTGCCTAAAATGTCCTTCTTCTCCAGTAAGTCTGCTATCTGTCTCACCCTTGCCTTACTGACTATGAATAAATCATCCCATAATCCAATCTTTCTGACATTGTGTTCCTTAATGAGGTACTCGATTTCGTTAACCACATATTCCGCTGAAAATAACCTGACCTTGTCCCAAAAACGAGTGGAGGAACAAAAAGTACACCTATAGGGGCATCCTCGTGAGGTAAACATATAAGTGAACTCGTTGATTGTAAACAGGTCTCTAGCAGGCATTGGCACGCTATCCAGAGGCTCTATAAGTTTTCGTTTATTTGTCACAATAAGTTTGTCATCTCTCTTAAAAGCAACTCCGTCTATATTCTCTAATTCATTCCAATCAAAATTCCCCTTGTCACAAAAGAGTTTGACGAGGTCCACCACTGTTTCTTCGCCTTCCCCTATAACGCCCACATCCATATCACTCGTTAGGGTGGATGCTAGCAAAGAGATATGCATACCCCCCATAATTACTGGCAGCCCATATTCTTTGGCAATTCTGGCGTACCTGATTGCCCTATTATAGTTCTTGCTCACCGATGTGATTCCAACAATATCTGGCCCAAATTTACTTATCTCCTGCTCAATATCTCGCTGTACAATTTTGATTTCAATGTGATTGTGGCCAAACTCTTTCCTCAGCGAACTTGCTAGATAGCCCAAACCTAACGTAGGAAGAAAAGTTTCAGTTTCTCCATATTTTTCATAATTAACTGCATCTATAAACATGACTTTTAGCATTGCCACACCTCAACTATTGATTCCATATCTGCTATGTTGAATTGCCAGCTCAATGATGTGAGCCACTATCTGCTCCTCTTCATCCCTATCAACGGTAATCAAGCTGGCTAAGAATTCGACCTTTCTGCTAGATAAGAAACCCTATCACCAGTTCTATAATCTTCTATTGCGGTCCAGTCTGTTATATCAGCTCTATTCCATTTAAGCTGTTTAAACCTGAAACCATAATTCCTGAGTGCCTGTTCAATATAAGTTTTGGTCGGCCAAGCAACTAAATCAATTTGGTCAATTGTCGCTGCCTCTATTACATGACTTTCGGGACTGAATACCAAGCAGGGTTCTCCTTTGTCAGGACTTGCTATCTGTTGGGCCAGTCTCTTAAGAGTTATAGAAATTCGGACAAAACATGTCAATTTGGCTCTTGTAAACTTAGAACCTACCGGATTGGCACTAAAGATTCCCCTCGCAACATAGGTATCGAGTATGAAACATCCGGGTTTAATGCGATTTATCTCGCGTAATAGCTCATTTTGCCTCACGGTATGATAGAAGAAACCAAAGCAAAGGATTGTATCGAATTCTCCCGGTTTCACTTTATGCAAGTAGTCGAAAACATCACCATGAAGAAAGCTAAACTGCTCTGGCTTGTAGCCTAAACCTACTAAGTTCTCTTTAGCGGATTCAACCAAATGCTGTCTGCCTTCAACTCCTGCAACATGACTAGCCCCCAATTCTAAGCACGCATATGAGAACCTCCCGTCATGACTGGCCAGGTCAAGAATTCTTTTGCCTCTTATTGCTACTTGGTTGCGAGTAAGTAGAATTTCACAACGCCAGTTCAGCCGATTGGGGTGTGCTGCGGTTTTGCTAGTTCCGAGGAAAGGGGTATTCTCATACTCAACCGAAAACTTTCTTTCCATACAGTCAATCCCTTCCGAGAGAATGTCCAGCCCCTCAACACGCCGTTCACCAAGGCATGTAGCCCTTTCGGGTTCCTGCTTTTCAAAAGTTTAGAGCCATCCCTTGCAGCAGAATTGTAGCACAGTGAGCCCGTCTCCTCAAGGGATAGCCCCTTCGAGGGTTGAGAATGTTGTCTGGCACCGTGTGCAGCTACACTCAGGGCGATTCCCTCGGCCCGGCGAGCGATTTCCGACCTCATCTAAGCCCTCCAAGTATCACCACCCTTAGATTATCGCGGAGCCCGTACTTCAATAGTCTATCAAGTCCATAGGTGACTGCAAAGTAAAAGGCAGCTCCCCCCAAGACCTCCAGCGCAAACTGCAAGGAAGAAGCACCCTCTTTTGTAAAAAAGCTCAAGAGCAATACCATCAGACCGGCACCGATGAATGGGATGAGCAAAGCGACCCTGGCGAAATACCTTCCGCTGCTCTTCAGGATGCTTTTCATAAGTATGTGATAGCTGATTGGCACCGTCAAACAGGCGCTGATGGCAACAGCCCACGCCGTTCCTGCTATGCCCCACTCCATAGAAAGAGGGTAGATCAGGGCACCCAGCACCAGTAATCTGAGGACACTGATCTTGGTAGGTATATCCGGCCTGCCCACCGCCATAAACAAGGGCCCCATCGTTCCCCCGATAGATCCCATGAGCCCCCACAGCGCCAATACCTGCATAGCTGAAACCATGGGCAGCCAGTGATCGCCCAAGAGTAGCTTGGTGAATTCAGGCGCTACTACGAATATCCCTCCCGCCAGGGGGAAGGATATGAAAGCTGTAAGCTGAAGCGCCTTCAGAAAGCCTTCTCTCAGGCTGGGCAGGCTGTCCTGCACCTTGGAGTAGGCAGGGAATGCCACCGCTGAAATGACCGCCGTTATCTCCGTGGCAGGCTTACTGGAAATCTGGTAGGCCATCTGATACAGGCCCAGGAGTGTTATACCAAGGACTTTCCCCACAAAGATGTCGTCGCCCTGGCCTATCAGGAACAACAGTATAGTAATGGCAAGTATCCATTTGCCGAACCCGAAGAGTTCCCTTGCCTGGGCTAGATCAAACCTGGGACGAGGCCGGTAGGGCTGGATCACGTAGCTCACTATCAATCGGACTACTGCTCCTGCAAGCAGCCCAAACACGAGCGCCCAGACGTTTCTCAAGATCAGCGCTGCGGAGACTGCAACAGCCACGTCTGCAAACGTGCCCGCTGCGATGTAGATGAACTGCTTCTTGAATTCCAGTTCCTTCTGGAAGTAGATGACTCCAACATTGGTGAGTCCCTGCAAAAGAGCGGTGATGGCGATAACCCGAATAATGGGCGTTGCCTCCGGGGCATCGAAGAAGCTGGCTGCAAGAGGCGCGGCCAGGAGGAGTATGGTGAAGAGGACGAGGCCGCGCAGTGCCGAAACCGTCCAGGCGGCATCAAGATACTTCTCGGTATCTTGCTTTTTCTGGACTAGCGCAGCATGGAAACCCGTCTGGGAAAAGGTCTGCAAGGCCGCCATTGTCAGCAGAGCGATGCCCAGCAGGCCGAAGTCTCCTGGCATGAGAATGCGGGCCAGAACGCCCAGCCTTATCAGCCCGAATGCCTGCTCGACTACCCTGAGGGCAAACGCCCAACCACCACTCCGAATTGTGCGCTGCTGAAGGCCCTCCCCCGGCTCCAACAGATTCTTGATCTTCTTCCTTATGTTCAGTTTCACGCGCTATCTTTCACAGGCAATGCCGAGAGGTCACAGGAATTTGAGATCTCGCGGAATAACTGCGCTTACGATATTACGTACTGATCTTGGAGCACTAGCGAACAGTCTCGGCGAGGGTGTGGTCAAAAGAGATCGTGCCTTGCCAGGGCAGCTCGTGCGCTACCTTCCTACAACCCCGTGCAGCTTCGTAATCGTACTCCTAATTTCCAGCCCAAACATCGTTTGATTCTACCACAACCTTGAGTGCAGCGCCAATTGTGCCTGGGTCACAACTCTTGACTGAACCTCCACATTTTGCCCATTTTGCTTGCTGTTGAGAAACGGCAGGCGACCTTCCTGGCAAGGCTAATGTTGCTCGCCAGGTCGTTTGCTGCCTGCCAAAGCGCTCGGTCCTATCGTATGCTGCTCGCCATACGAGACGCTATAGAATGCGCAACTGGTTTGTGAGCACCGCGCTTGATAGAAACTGGGTTTCTAGGAAATCGTTAGGGGTAACATTGATGGAAGGGAGCTTTGGAAAGAGGTGCCTCTACAGGGGGTGTGGAGAGTTTCTTTGGGCTGACGGCCTCGACCGTTATTTCGCAGCCTCTTTGAGATTCGCCATGGTCTCATCCAGCGCCTTGCCCTGAGTCACTACGGCTATCTCCAGGCACTCAGCAACGTAGTAGTCTTCGCCCTTGTGCACGAAGGTCTAAATGGAATGGTGGGAGGGTTCTCCTTTCTCGCTTAGCTAGGCGCAAGTGCTCTTTGAGGCTCGTCCTCGGCTTGGTTACATGCTCCATGCACACTAGGCCACTTTTGTTGGGAAGCGATAGACCGGCGCATACTCTTGTGGCTCAACTTCCTTCTTCAGTAAGTCATCGATGGCCGCAATGCTTTCCTCACGAATGAGCGTATCGCCGCAGCGGTTGCAAACAAGCGCTGGCACGTCTTCAATTACGACGGTCTTTCCACACCATTTGTAGTTTCTGACTACCGCTTTCTCCTGGTATTCACCGTCACAGAGGTCGCACTTCATCTTCCTCTCCTCCTTTGCCTGCGCGTGACCCAATAGGCCGAACTAGGCTCGTAGACTGTAATGACCCTAGGGGGTGTCTTCTCGGTTGTAATCACTAAGTGGACGTCTCTACCACCGCTGACCCTGGCGTAAATCAGGCAGCATGGCCCTCTCTTGTGGGCCGGATAATCTTAGATGATCTCGCCATTTCTGATTGCTTCCCGAATGTCGTGCAGAGAGATGTCCTCCTCTCTCGCCTCTTCATCAGCATGTGCGGTCATCATAAGCGCATGCCGCGAGACCATTCCACGTATTGCTTGTATCTTATCTTCCGAACGCGTCATCTTCTGGTATTGTATCCCATTTGCCTCGATTGCTCAAACCCTTGTCTTCTTTGTTCCGTGTGTTTCTTGACAAGGTAGGCAAACATCGCCCTTTGGCCCGCGCTTTACGCAACCCGCCATAGCTTGGGTTCAGGAGCGGATCACCCGCCGCCAGCGCTTACGCCGCGTCTCAGGGGTGTCCCTCGAGCAGGGGCTGCCCGGTTGGCGGCGATAGCAGGCCGACTCACTCTCAGGGGCAGCTTGTCCACCGGGCTAGCCGTCAGGTGAGCCTGTTTTACGTCGATATCTGCCAGCTCGCGGTAGCGCCTGGTCATCTCCAGGCTAGAGTGCCCCAGCATCCGCTGCAGGCTGAAGACATTGCCACCATTGGGGAGGAACCTCACGGCCGCCGTATGGCGCAGGGTATGGGGTGAGCACCTCACCCCTTGGATGCCGGCTCTGCGGCCGTAGCGGGCCACCATCTTGTCGATGCGGTCCTTGGTCATCGTCCTGCCGTCCTGGGTCAGGAACAAGCGCTCGCAGCTGGGCCCAGTTAGATCAGTCCGATACCTGTTTGTGTGCTTCCACAGTGCCTGTTGCACCTTGGACGCAAGAGGCACAATTCGCTCTCTCGTACTCTTTCATTGCTGACGTCTACAACATGTGACTGCTCCTTCTTCAATCAGCCCCGACCTTCTGCCTGACGTCGTATCTTGGGATCTAGGAATCATATTGCGAGAAAGCAACCGCCAGGGGCAGCCCAACGCAACCAAGCCCTACGATGCATACTAGAGCGGAAAGACAATGCTATGCTCATGAAGGAGGTACATTACACACACGTATCGTTTGCCTAGTATTCTTTGATCGTCTCCACAGGCCGTCTATGCTAATGCCTATTAGGGAACCAATTAGGTGGTGGATTCTGTCATATCTCTACCCATCTTACATTGCACGAGAAAGTCATTCGTCCTACTATGATTCATGGTTCGGCACGTACACCAGCAAGTCGCCAGGCTGACACTCGAAATACCAGCAGAGCTTGTCCAACGTGTTTGTGGAAACAAGCGCTGACTTGTCGTTAGCTAGCTTTACCAAGGTCGTCTTGCTCAGGCCAGTGCTCTCCTTAACATCATCGTAAGTAATCTTCCGCCGTGACTGGCGACTTTTCACTGCTATAAGTTCCCTTAGACGGCATTGTATCATCTGGGAAACACCTCCTTTTATCCAATTACAACTGGCGGGACTACCAGTACAATATCTTAAAATGAAACGCTTGACAAATGCGACCAAACATGTTATGATATTACAGTCTATTATAACGCAATAACTATTAACAGCTCTAAGATTAAACCATTGGCGGCATGCACCATTTGTGGAAACACACGCGACCTTGACAGACACCATGTTGTTCCCAAACGCGCTGGAGGAAGCAAAAACCCAGCTATCCATGCCGATGATAATCTCATTTGGCTCTGCCGCGAGTGCCACAGGAATATCCACGAAGGCCGTTGGCGCTTAGAGCATTCTGCTGAAGGGTTGAGGGTAGTAGATAAAGATACCGGCGAGCAAGTGATGAGACGACTTAATCAGCCTGACTTTGACGCGCCCTCCTTTTTCCACGCTCTCAACCTGGCGGAGCATTCCCTGTCATCTCTTTTTGAGCTCCTTCCTTATCTCAGTGATGAACAACTGGTTGAGGCTTTCGGCTACAGCCGTTCTCTGGGCAAGCGTTCCTGGCTTATCCAGGCAGCTATTCTCTATGAAGCCCAACAGAGAAGCGCCTATAGTGATCACGCGCTTGAAGGTAGCGCTCGCAAGTTTGAGATCAGCCTCCGCCATGCTCAGAAATACGCCTTGATCTGGAAGGTATTCTTCGCTCCTAACCAAGAGAACGGAGAAAGCGTCAACGTTGACGCAATCCTTCTGAATGAGCCTAGCTGGTATGTCGTGGCTGCCACTGAGTCTCCTGAACCACACCATTGGTTGGCCTATGCCCAGGATCGCAAGGTTCAGGATCCAAGATATTCAGTATCCGCTTTTCGCCGTGAAATTCACTCTGCCAGGATCCTGGAGGGAATGTCAGATTTGCTGGAGGCTAGGGACACTTCGCACAACAATGGCAGTCGCTGGGAACTATGGCAACAATGTCCCTGGGTTAGGCTGTTCTGTGTTCATTCCGGTCGCGCTCTGCCCGTGGGACAGGAGTGCGATACCTGTGAGTTCAGCAGGGGGCCGGAAATATCGATTTTTCCAAACGAACCCACCGCTAGTATGGAGGTGTGAGATGTCGGCAGCCTATGAGAGGAGACTGGAAGAGTTCATCGGGGAAAAGATCTTCACCCGTCTTTCCCGACCCGTGCGCAATCGCGCCGATGCCCACTGTGATGCCTGCGGCTCACTTGAGCCGCGCATTCTCTTCGGGTTGAAAGAGAAGGAAAGCGATCGTTACTTCTTTGTGGGTGCGGAGTGTCTAAGGTGGATAAGCAAACGCGGTTCGGTAGAGAGAAGGTATTGCAGGGAAAGTGCCCAAGTAGCTTTTGAGCACGAAATGGCCAGAAGAGGGTGCGAGGAGGACCATGGTGCCAACGCGGCGCAATCCTTGCAGGAAATGCAACGGTTCGACTTCATCCCCAAGAGCGATGCTAGGAGCGCTTCTCGTCAACCTCAAGTCTGTTTGTGGCAGACCCCTGAATCCTACCTAGCCCTAGTACGAATATCCCACCAAGGCAAATGGGTCTGGGGTAGTGCAGAGGTTCCTCGCTTTGAGGAAGTCTGGGAAGGCCATGGAAACGAGGAGGTTGTGCTGAAGCGAGTTCACCGCGAGCGGCCTCAAGCCGTGGCGGAATGCGCTGGAGCGGCGAGTGAAGACGCCTTGATAAAGCTCAAGGCGCTGAAGGGCGGGCGACTCCGTGCGCCTGCGCCCTCGGGCAACGGTCATTGTGATTGGACACGTTTCTGGAGAACCGTGCGAAGCTTCGGGCTTGCACGGGACGAGGTAGCAGAGTTCATTGACGGGCTTACGCCCCGAGATTGGTTGGGCCAGCACCCCGAATGCGGCCTAGGAGATCTGTTGAAGATTATTCAGGAAAGGCACGAGCTGCGGTTTGTCAACTCCACCACGTGAGGAAGCGGACGTATTGATCAGGCATAGCATGCGCAGTCTCCGCCGATTCAGACAGCAAGGAGTACGACTATGGCCATGAGTATTGAGGCACTAAGAACCCTAGTACGGGAGGTATCCCACACTAATCCTCATCTCACCTCGAGATTGGAGAAAGCTGCTTTCTTGTTGCTTCTTCGTCCAATAGTAGGGGTAGAGCATGATCGATACCGGGTAATGTCCGAGGATGGACTAAGATGGTATGAAGTTCAGGATGGACAATGTGAATGCTACGACTATGTTCGACATGGGACTGGACATCCCTGCAAACATAGGCTTGCAATATCTCTTATGCAGTTACTCAAGGATGTTACATCAAGTAGTATAACCCCTGAAACAAGGAAGAACCATATGGCTACCGGTGATATCAATTCAATCTATTGATAGCTAGCATATAGAGCAATCCTAACCACGCAAAGCACTACAACATCGCTGCCGTTCAACAACTTGCACTTTTCGCCTGATAAACGAAGGTACACAGCCCCTTACACTTGACAAATTAGAAAATATGTGCTACTTTACAATAAATAACCAAACTGAATATTGGTAAGGACCTTTGAGTCCACAAGAAAAGCGGCCCAGAAGAGCCCAGAAAAACGGGCTCTTTTTTTAGAGCATGTAATATGAAGCGGTTTTTCAACGAAATCACAGTGCAATGGATATCTAGAGTTCACATAAATGGAGATAGTTGTAAATGGTTGTGAATGCTACAAGACCGCTATGCAAAGCTGCACGAATAGACGGACAACCATGTAGAGCACCGGCTATAAATGGTGGCTTCTGCTTTTCTCACAGTCCTGAATTAGCTGAAAAGGCTAAGAAAGCGCGAGTTGCAGGCGGCAGAAATAAGGCTAAAGCAATAAGGCTAAGAAAACTCGTGCCACCACGGTTGCTACCGGTCTTTGATAAACTTGAAAACGCTCTAGACGAAGTTCACAGAGGTAATTTGGAGCCCAGAGTAGCTACAGCGATGGCGAGTTTGGCGGCTGCTATGGTACGGGTGCTGACCGCTGGAGAATTAGACGAAAGGGTTCGAAGACTTGAAGAAGCAAATAGGGGAGGTGATAGGGATGAACCTTAGTCGTAGGCTAACGAAACTAGAGCAAGTAAGCATACCGATAATTAGCAGGTATAAAGACTTGACACGTGAGGATTTGGACCTACTACGGGAGATGCGATTGTGGCATCGGATTGTCAAAATCTACCGAAATCACATTAAATCTGAAAATATGGAGATTACGGACGAGTTGGCTGAGTTGATAATCAAAAAACTGGAAGAAGCTATAGTAGAAGTTCAGAATTTAAGTGATGTGGAAGTGATACGCGAGACTGAAGAATTCTGGGCAGATCACCCAACAGGTACGCTGAGATCGCAAGTTCAAAGCAGCCGAGAACTTGTAGGAGAAGGGGATAAGTCAGAATCGATTCGCAAACTGGCAGCCTGTTGGAATCCTCTTATGAGAAATATCCTTGAGGTCGCTTTGAAATTACGCGAGGAAATGAGCAAAGGTCGATGATTCAAAGGACGAAACTCAGACCTGCACCCCGAAAATCGGTAAATGTGAAATGCTAGATTTGGATTGATTTAAGAGGTGGCTTCTATGTGGATCGGAAAAGCTAGCGCGTTTTCACGCTGCCAACTAGCCGAATTCGTCTAGTCGACAAAGTCAGAGAAGTTCTCATTCTTCATTCTATCCCAAATTGTTCCGTGAGGGCGAAGAATACATCCTGCGGTCTTTCAATGCTGTAGTCGAGATTTACAGTTATGAGGAGGGCGTTTTCGTGGTGGTCTCCCTTAAGCTCTCCTGCCTCTGACTTCAGGGGGAGTGTCTGGACTTTGGCCTCGCCGAAGGAGCAGAAGCCGTGATCGGAGATAATGATCAGTTTATTTTGCTTGTTGTCCAAGAAACCAGTATCGAAGATTAGCTCCCCTATCTTGCCATCCAGCTTCCTATACCATTCCAGGACGCAGTCCTCGCCCCAGTGGAAGTGCTGGACACGGTCGAGAAGGGTGTAGGTCGAGATGAGAAGATCGAGGTCCTCGTTCAGCAGCTCCCTCGTTTTCTGGGTAACTCTCTCAAGCTCCTCCTGCCACTCCTTTTCGTTTGTAGGGAGCCCGAATCCCACGGGTCTAAAGTCAACCCCGAAGGAGTAGGGTGGGACCACAAAGGGAACATTAAGCGCCTTTACTTTCTTGCCCTGTCGATGCAGGATGTCCCAGATGAAGTCGACTTTTATGTCCTCTCTCTTCACTAATCTATCTCCAGACATGAAGCTGTCGTGCTTGTGCTCCTCGAAGGTCTTGCCGCAGAACATACCACACCAGATAGAAGGGGATATGGGCTTCTCTTTAAGAATAAGCTCTTCGCCTCTTCCGACTTCGCAAAGTCTGCGGAAATTCTCGAGCTTGTCCAGGTTTGGTCTTATGACTGTCCACGTGGCGGCATCTATACCCAAAACGAAGAGCATTTAAACCTCCGACATTGGCGCTCGGCTATACACATGTTTCAAGGACGACGCCAGCGCAAATGTTCTTTCCCCCTCTGACCAAGACGAACCTGCCCAGTTCCGGTATCTCGGAGAACTTCTCGACGACGAGGGGCTCAGTCTCGAAGACGATGGTGGCTGCATCGTTCTGTCCGATCTGCTCCGTGTTTCTCTCCATCACCTCACCCGTCTCCGAGCTTATCCTCTCTTTTATCTCCTGCACCAGGCATCTTGTTCTCTTGGTGCCACATTTCAACTCAAATGCATCCCCCCGCCTCAATCTCCCTTCGAGAAGAACAACCTCACCCAGGAAGCTTTCAGTTGGCCTGGGGGGATTCACCAGGTGTCCTCCAACATTTCCTCTACCCACTTCGTTACCCAGCACGATCCCGATACTATCTCCTAATCTTGCCTCATCCATTTCCCCGGGGAAGACCTTTATCTTCCCCGCCTTTGTTTGCACCCCTGAGGGCTGAAAGACAAGCTCGTCGCCCTTCCTCAGAGTGCCCGATTCTACCCGCCCAACAGTCACCTTTTCAGAGTCGACTGGATAAGTGTCCTGGACGACGAACCTCAGGGGCTTTTCACCTACCTCCTCCGGCTCTATCTCATCGAGAACCTGGATTAGCGTAGGCCCCTGATACCATTCCATCCTCCCCGAGGGCTTGTATACGTTGTCACCCTCCAGGGCGGAGATGGGTATGAATTCTACATCAGTATAACCCAGGGAAGATGCAAGCTGCGAAGTCTCCTCTTTAACCTTATGGAAGGCGCTCTCCTCGTAGTCCATCAGGTCCATCTTATTAATAGCCGCGACGATCCGCTTTATTCCCAGCATGTGCAGCAGAAAAGTGTGTCTCCTGGTCTGTTCCTCAACACCATCGGGAGCGGAGACCACCAGGATGCCAACCTGGGCATGTGAGGCTCCAGAGAGCATGTTCTTTATGAATTCCCTATGGCCGGGGACGTCCACGATAGTGTAGTAATTCCTCCCTTTGAACAACACCCGGGTGGTGTCTATGGTACGCTCCTCCTTCAGCTCCTCCTCAAAGGAGTCGAGGAAGTAGGCGAACTCAAACCTCTTCTTATACTCCTCGATCACCTTTTGGATCTCAGCCAGTTTCTCCTCGGGGAGGGCCTCCGAGTCGTACAGAAGTCTCCCGATCAGGGTGGACTTGCCGTGGTCTATGTGGCCGACGATGACAACGCTTACGTTCATGCAATACCTCCTTCGGGATGAGCTGTCAGCGGTCAGTTATCAGTAACCAGCTTTATAAGCTGACGGCTCATGGCTGACAGCTATCAACTACCTTTACATGTATCCCAGGGCGCGGAGCTTTTGCATGGTAAAGGCTCTCTCTTTGTCCTGAGCCCTACCAGACCTCTCAGCGATCTTGGTTGTTCTCAACTCCTCGACTATCTCATCTATCGTTGACGCATTGGAGGCGATGGGTGCGGTACAAGGCTCGCAGCCCAGGCTGCGGTATCTTTTCCCATTCCTGGCGAGATACATCGGGTTGATGGGTATCCCCTCCGCCTTGACGTATTCCCAGACGTCGAGCTCCCGCCAGTGCAGGATGGGATGTATCCTCATATGAGACCCTTCGCCTATAAGCCCCTGGAACTGGTCCCACATTTCCAGCGGCTGGTCTTTGTAGTCCCATTTAAAGTCTTCGTCTCGAGGCGAGAAATACCTCTCTTTGGCTCGAATTCCGTGCTCATCCCTTCTTATGGCTAGAATGAGAGCGTCGAAGCCATGCTTCTCCAGGAACATCTTCAAAGCCTCTGTTTTCAATCTAGTGCAGCAATCAAGTTTTCCGTCCTTGGGACTAAGTCCCTCTTTCAGCGCCTCCTCGTTCCTGGCTATCAGCAGATCCAGGCCCCACTCTCTAGCAATTTCCTCCCTGAATTTGTACATCTGTTTGAATTTATAGCCTGTATCTATGTGAATCACGGGGAATGGTATTTTGCCGAAGAAGGCTTTGCGACAGAGCCAGAGCATGGTGGTGCTGTCCTTTCCCATGCTCCAGAGAACCGCCGGTTTCTTAAACTCCGCGTATGTCTCTCACTATATGAATTGTTCTGTTCTCGAAGTCCTTCAAATCAAGCATGAGCTGCCTTCGTCATAAGATGAATGTTTTCACCAGGGTCAAAGCGCCGAGTATGATCGTCGCCAGTCCTATGACCAGTCTCAGTTTCTCTGGGTTTGCCTTTCTGACGGTCGAGGCGGCAAAGGGCGCCGCTATTATTGAGCCTACGGTTGCAGCTGCGGCGAGCCTCCAGTAAATATCTCCTTCAATTAGCAGGTAAGCCAGGAAGCCCACCGCACATAAGATAGCTACTGCTACCGTAGTGCTTCCTACCGAGCTTCTCGCTTCTCTTCCGCTTATGATTTGCCCGCCTGTTACCAGCGGGACGTAGCCTGCACCACTTATTCCCTTGTTGAAGGCACCTAGGACTCCGATAGCAACAATGCTTCTCCAAGAGAGTGCAGTGTTGCGGCTTCGCCGCAAGAGGACCATTAGTCCAATAAACAAAACCAGCGCTCCGATGTAGGTTTCAAGAGCAATACTGGGAATATTCACCGCGGTGAACACGCCGACTAGAACCCCTATTACTCCGCAAGCGACGAGAATAAGAATAACTCTCAAATCGGTAGACCTTGGCAGATAACCCAGCTCGCGAAGCCGCTCCTTCACCAGCTTTTCATCTCGCTTGAAGCCCAAATGTATGTTTCCGGCTCGGTAGTGGGCAAGCCCCCCCACTATTCCACCAGCGAACTGACTCAAGAGCACAGCCGGAATGATCTGTAATGGCAAAAACCCGATAATAAGAAGCAAAGGAGTTAGAGCCGTGCCATATCCCACCCCGATCGAAACGCTCAGGTACTGGGTCAAAATAGCAATAAAGACTATTACAACGAATAGAGTTGAGGTTACCTCCATTTGCCTATCCCAGGAATCGCTAGTCCAGATAGCCCAAAGACCTCAGCCTCTTCTTTACCTCTTCCTCTTCTTCCTTGCTGAAAACTGCCTCTGTTTCCTCCCCTTCCTCCTTGAGCACCTCCTCCAGGACAAATGTGACGTACTCATCAACTGAGCCAAAACCTGTCTCCCTTACCCTTTCCTCTATCCTGCCATAAAGCTCAGCGGATAGAGACACAGCTTTGCTTTCCTGTTCCTTGCTCATTCTTCCTCCTCGAGATACCCGAGTTTCTTCAGCCTTTCCCTTATCGCCCTTACCTCCCCTGCAGTTAGACTGTCCTCACCTTTGATTTCCCCACTGGAAGCCAGAGACCGCATCACGAAGACAATGAACTCGTTGACACTGGAGAAGCCTGTGCCTGCTATCATCTGGCTCAGCCTCTGGTATAGCTCTCGGGGTATCTTAATGGTAACCTTGTCTTGCATGGTACTCCAATTAGAGTACGATTGTAGCCCAAGATTCGCCCTCTATCAAGGGTTAGGTATGGAACATTATTTGCCATTTGGGGGGTGGCAGTCGTTCCCACCCGGGTTGCCTTCGTCACGAAGCCAGGGAGTTGGGTGCATTGTCAATAAAGAAGGAGCGAGGCCTGCGGTGTCAGCGGTGGCTAGTACAGCAGCACTCGCCAGTCCTTTGGACGGCGCGCTCCCGGTTACTTGCCGCCCTCAGAATACCAGCGAACGGTTTCGGCGAGGCCGTGGTCGAAGGAGATAGAGGGTTTCCAATCCAATTCACGCTTTAGCTTATCATTACCCAGAGCATAGCGCCTGTCATGACCGGGGCGGTCAGTGACAGACTGAAGCAAATCCTCGGGTTTCCCCATGATCTGCAGGATTTTCCGCGCAAGGTGTATATTGGCCCATTCATTATCGGGACCTATATTGTAGACCTCCCCTATTTTCCCTTTGTTCATGATGAGGTCTATCGCCCGGCAGTGGTCAAGGACGTGAATCCAGTCACGTACATAGAGTCCGTCGCCATAGATGGGAACGGGCTTATTGTGCAAAGCGTTGAGGATGACCGTGGGGATGAACTTCTCCGGATGTTGACGAGGCCCATAGTTGTTGCTGCAGCGTGAGATGACCATGGGCAGCCCGTAGGTACGGTGATAGGCTCGAACGAGCAAATCGGCAGAGGTCTTGCTGGCAGCATAGGGGGAGTTAGGGCGGAGAGGAGAATCTTCAGTGAATTTTTCTGTCGAGTTAAGCTCAAGGGCGCCATAAACCTCGTCTGTGGAAATCTGCTGGAAAAGCTTCACCTTGTACTGCAGCGCTGCGTCGAGCAAAACCTGAGTTCCCACGACATTGGTTCTGATAAATACCTGGGGCTCAAGTATGCTCCTATCGACATGGGACTCGGCGGCGAAGTTTATCACCACATCGACGCCTTCCATCAATTCTCCCACAAGCTTGCCGTCCTCGATCCTTCCCTGGATAAACCTGTGCCTGGGATTATCCATCAGCCCCTCAAGATTCCCCAGACTGCCCGCGTAGGTAAGGGCATCGAGGTTTACAACCTCGTGGTCGGGATACTTCTCCAGTATGTAATGAACGAAGTTAGAGCCAATAAAGCCGGCACCGCCGGTTACAAGCAGCCTCATAGTTTGATCGACCTCATCCTTTTCTACTCTTAAACCCCTGCCTTTTTCACTGCGCTTCTCTGCCGCAGGTACTCCTTAAGGGCTTCTCGCCAGGAGGGCATCTCTCTCCCCAAGAGCTGCGGAAGGGGAAAAGGGGCAAGGACACTATTCAGGGGTCTCCTGGCTGGTGTGGGAAATTGATCTGAGGTTATGGGAACCAATTCTATGTCCATACGAGAGAGGCGGAATATCTCCTGGGCAAAGTCAAACCAGGTGGTAGGCTCAGAATTAGTTATGTGATAAATCCCATAGCGCCCTGTTTGGATGAGCGCAACAACTGCTTCTGCGAGGTGACGAGTCCAGGTGGGACATCCCCTCTGGTCGGCTACCACAGATATCTTATTCTGCCTTTGACCGAGCTCCAACATGGTCTCGATGAAGTTCCTACCGTGGAGACCGAAGAGCCAACTGGTGCGAATCAGGTAGAACTTGCTCAGAAGCCACAATATATACTTCTCCCCCAGGAGTTTGGAGCATCCATAGACGCTTACGGGGCTAGGCTCATCATAGATCGTGTAAGGGACCTTCTTGGTGCCGTCGAATACATAATCGGTGCTGAAATGCACTAGAGTGATGTCCCTCTCTTGACATACAAGGCAAAGATTCTGAACCCCAAAGCTATTCACCATAAGCGCCTGGTGCTCCTCTTTTTCCGCCTCATCCACTTTGGTATAGGCGGCACAGTCAACGATAAGCTCTGGCTCGAAGCTATCCGCAGTGGCTCTAATAGCCTCAAAATCGGTCTTATCGAGCTTCTCATGGGGCAGAGCCAGGACTTCATAGTCACTCTCCGAGAGACGAGGAACGAGATCCTTTGCCAGCATCCCCCCGGCGCCTGTTACCAGCACCTTCATCCCATCTTTGCCTCCCATTTGTAGGGGATAGCAGGATCATCGTAGGGAGCGCGGTATTCGTCGGGCTTTTCGTAGTTATAGAGCGTGGTGGGGAAATTAACTATCATGGCCACCTCGCTGCCCACAGCAGCGAAGCCATGATAAACGAGACGCGGGATCTTCACCAGAATAGGATTTAGGGTTCCCAGGTAGAATTCATTCACCATGCCTTTCGTCGGCGAGTCCTCACGGGGATCATATAGGGCGAGCTTGGCTACCCCGCTGACGCAGGTAAAGTGGTCAGTCTGCCCCTTGTGGTAATGCCAGGCCTTAACCACGCCGGGGTAGCACGTGGTAACATAAGCTTGACCGAATTCCTCAAACTCCTCCCAGTCTGAGCGCAGCAGTTCCATTAGCCAACCCCGGTCGTCGGGGATAAGGCGAAGCTTTCGCGTCTTAACGCCGGATATGTACTCCATTTTGGCCTCCTACAATTCCAGACTAGAGTCACATCCCACAAAGAGTGTCACCGCCTTGAACCTTTGGTCAGCCTTCTTGAGTTCAACACGCGTGCCGATGAGACTATCCTCCAGCCGCTCAATTCCGTAAATGCGACTGTTCTCCAGGATAACCGAGTGCCCTACTGATGAGTCTTCCACCGTGGTACTGGCACCTATACTGGTGAAGGGGCCTATAAAGGAATTCTTGACCAGACACCCCTCGGCGATGGATACCGGGCCTCGAACAGTGCTGTTCTCCACCTTCGCCCCTTCCTTTATCTCCACCCTACCTACTACTTTGCTCTGGGAGTCGATCTCTCCTCTCACATCACGCTTGAGTAAGCCATCGAGGACAACCCTGTTCGCTTCCAACAGGTCGTCCTTTTTCCCGGTATCGAGCCACCACCCTGTAAGAATGTGGCTCCTGACCTCCTTGCCCATCTCGAGGAGCTTCTGAATAGCATCGGTTATCTCCAGTTCACCGCGCCAGGAAGGCTTAATCTGCTCTATCGCTCTGTGGATTTCGGGGGCGAACAGATAAACACCCACCAGAGCAAGGTTTGTTTTGGGCTCTTTCGGCTTCTCCACAAGGTGCGTCACCTCGCCTTTATCATTGAGCTCGGCAACCCCGAAAAGACGGGGGTCGGGCACTTCTTTGAGAAGAACCAGAGCATCCGGAGAGTGGTCATCGAACTCCTGGACAAAGCTCCTGACACCGCCCTCTATCAGGTTATCGCCGAGGAACATGAGAAATGGTGAGTCAGCCAGGAAGTCCTGCGCCGTTTTTACCGCATGTGCCAGCCCCAGAGGCTCGGACTGGGGAACATAGGTGATCCTGCTGTCCCATCGCAAGCCGTCGCCAACAGCTTCCCTGATGTAAGGTCCGGTTTCCGGGGAGATGATAATACCGATATCCGTGATGCCTGCCTCTCTGATTTGATCCAAGACGTAAAACAGAATCGGCTTATTAGCGACGGGTAGAAGTTGCTTGGGTATTGTATGAGTAATCGGCTTAAGCCTCGTCCCCGAGCCACCGGCCAATATCAAGGCCTTCATCAAAACGCTCCTTCGCAGAATACAACAAAAGTATACCGAGTATACCTTAAACCACGACTGATAGCAAAGGCTAATCGCAAGTGTTCAGCTATCAGGTTCTTCAACTAAAAAGGCCACAAAATCCCCCTTAGCCCCCCTTTGGAAAAGGGGGGCTAAGGGGGATTTGCTGAAAGCTGACGGCTGAGCACTTACCTGCAGTGTTGCCTTTTGACCAAGCTTGTATTATAGTCTTCACCAAAGTTGGGGCTATCAGAAGCCGTGGCTCTCGCCCCCCAAATGGAGGCCTCTTGAGGATAAAATCCGAAAACGAGCTTGCGGCTATAAATATCCTCTCCATCCTCCTAATTATCATCATCACTCTAGTCCCCTCAAACCCACTACGCGTCGTACTCGGATTGCCTTTTATCCTTTTCTTCCCCGGATATACGCTCATAGCTGCCCTCTTCCCCAAGAAAGCTGATCTGGGGAGTATCGAAAGGGTTGCCCTGAGCTTTGGACTCTCCATTGCCGTTGCGCCGCTCATCGGACTGATTCTGAACTATACCCCATGGGGCATTAGGCTGTATCCCATCCTTGTCTCCATTACCCTGTTCATTCTGGCCACTTCTGGCGCTGCCTGGTACCGCCGGCACAAACTGCCGGAAGAGGAGCGCCTCTCTATCAGCTTCAACGTCAACCTGTCGCAATGGACAGCGATGAGCGGCTGGGACAAAGTCTTGTCCATTGTTCTGGTAGCATCGATATTGGGAGCTATCGGCACCCTAGCCTATGTCATCATTACCCCCAAGGCTGGAGAGAAGTTCACTCAGTTCTATATTCTGGGACTCGATGGCAAGGCCACGAACTACCCCTATGAGCTGACGGTAGGGGAGGAAGGAAAGGTGATCCTGGGCATCGTAAACCACGAGCATGAAGACGGCCTAACCTACCGAGTCGAGATTCTAATAGACGGCGTGGCCAAAAGCACAATCAGGCCACCTGCACTGGACCACGACGAGAAATGGGAGGACGAAGTAGGCTTCATCCCCCAAAAGGCAGGGGGGAACCAGACGGTGGAATTCATTTTGTATAAAGACGGGAACAAGGACCCTTATGAGTCGGTTTATCTACGGCTCGACGTGAAAGAAACAAGCTAACGTGAAAGTAACCGTTCTCACTAGTGTCATTCTGAGGGAGCCTAGCGACCGAAGAATCTCGGAGACCCTTCGCTTCGCTCAGGGTGACATAGGGAGTGAAGGCTTACACTTGAAACAGGCTTTTCAGCCTGTATGGCAATCATCGACTATATAATGAACAGATTGGCTATCAAATTAAGGTCCTCAAGCCGCGCCACGTATGGCCTGGCGCTGGCCATAATCTTCTGTATCGCCTTCTTTATTCGCGTGTACTTCCCCTATGACAACGTCTTCGCCGACGGCTGGGTCAGGTTCCAGATAAACGACCCCTGGGTTCATATGCGGGTGATAGAGAACCTAGTCCAGCATTTCCCTCACCGCATGCCCTTCGACCCTTACGGCTTCTATCCCTCTGGACAAGCAGTGGCTACCGCGCCCTTCTTTGACTGGCTTCTGGGCTTTTTCATCTGGGTCTTCGGGGCAGGCTCTCCATCCCCGGGGATGATAGAAACATTGGGCGCCTATTTCCCGGCAATCCTGGGCGCCCTCGTAACCATACCTGTGTACTTCATAGGGAAGGAGATATTCAACAGGAAGGCCGGTATTCTGGCCGCAGCCCTCATCGCCATATTGCCCGGTGAGTTTCTGTTACGCTCCCTGCTCGGATTCACCGACCACCATGTCGCCGAAGTCCTGTTCAGCACCTTGACTGTGCTGTTCCTGATACTGGCAATGAAGAGCTCGAAGCAGAAAGGGCTTACCTTCGATAGCCTGCGGGCGATGGACTGGGGAAGCCTGAAAAAGCCTTTGGTCTACTCCCTGCTGAGCGGCGTAGCGCTGGGATTGTACCTCCTTTCATGGACGGGCGGTGCCCTCTTCATATTCATAATCTTCGTTTTTGCCGTCCTTCAATACATCTCGGACCACCTGAGAGGCAGATCAACCGATTACCTTTGCATCATCGGTGTGCCCTCCTTCCTCATAGCCCTTGTCATGGTTGCCCCCGCATCCGGCCAGTATTCGCTGGGGAGCTTTCAGGTCTCATCGCTGGTCATCGGCATCGTGGCCTTCCTGGCGCTGAGCGGCCTTTCGTTCCTTATGGTGGCTAGGAATGTCAGGCGAGCTTACTACCCTCTGGCGCTGGCAGTTCTGGTTGGCATCGGCTACGGACTCTTTCGTGCTATCGACCCCTCCCTGCTCAACTCGATGCTGGACAAAGTGAGCGTGCTCAGCCCGGCGGGAGGAAAAGCAACAATCGCCGAGGCAGGGGGGCTCTCGCTGTCCGTGGCATGGGACACCTTCAGGACAGGCTTCTACCTCTCCCTAATATCCCTCGCCATAATAGCGTACCTTGTCATCAGGCAAGGGGATGCTAACAAGACCCTGCTCCTCGTCTGGAGCGTGGTGATGCTAATAGCTACTTTCGGCCAAGAGCGCTTTTCCTACTATCTAGCGGTGAACGTTGCCCTTCTCACCGCGTACTTCTCCTGGAGGGTGCTTGAGTTCGCTGGCTTCAGGGAAGTCTCCGAGGAGGTCAAAAGTGAAGAGTTTGACAGAAGCGTAAGACTGCAAACGTATAAGAAAGAATCCAAGAAAAGTAAGAAGGCAAAGCGCAAGAAGGAGAAAGCCAGGAAACGGGAACCAGGGACGCTCATTACAAGATACCTGAGCGCACAGTATGCCTACCGGTTGATAGCATTGATAGTAGTGTTCTTCCTGGTATTCTATCCCATTATCTTCAATTTCAAAGACCGCATAGTGCCGAGATGGCCCGGGCCGTCAATTGAGTGGGCGAAGGCCCTCAGAGGCCCCAGCGATGACTGGCATGCTGCGCTGGTGTGGATGAAGGGAAATACCACGGACCCGTTCGGGGATGACGACTTCTATTACCAGCGGTACGGAGAGAGCTACGATTATCCAGAACCAGAATACGGGGTGATGAGCTGGTGGGACTATGGCTACCATATCACCTATATCGCCCACCGCGTACCCAACGCCAATCCGGGGGGCAACAGAGGTGCCCCTGAGGCAGGTTTGTTTTTCACCGCCCAGGACGAAGCATCGGCAAATAAGCTACTCGATAGACTCGGTTCCAAGTATGTGATCATAGACTACTCCATGGCGATGGGAAAGTACTACGCCATGGTGGAGTGGGCTGGCAAGGACCATGAGAAGTTTTTTGAACCATACTATCAGAGGCAGGCCGACGAATATGTGGGGGTAACATTATTCTATCCCGCCTATTATCAATCTATGTGCTCCAGGCTATACAACTTCGAAGGAAAGGCAGTAACTCCTGAGAATTCGACCTTGGTCATTGCATATGAGGAGAGGATAGACGCGGAGGGAAACAGGTTCAAGATAATCACTGAAGTCGCTAACAACGGTGAACCGTTCACCACGTACGAAGAGGCCCTGGCATTTCTAGAACTTCCAGGGTCTTCAAAATACAGGATCGTGGGGACAGACCGCTTCACAAGCCCTGTGCCCCTCGGAGAGCTGGAGCATTACGACCTGGTCTACCAGTCGCCAAACCCATTCATAACACGCGGAAATGAGACAATCTCCCGTGTTGAGATATTTGAGTATCTTCCTTAAAGAAGGCCACCGGGATACGCGATGCCTCTAAGCTGACAGAAAGGTGCAGTGCTCTCTATGGGGGCCTTGAGAAAGGCGCTTGCTGGAAAATACCAACCTACTGAGCCTATTTTGTAAATTCGATTAGAATCGCCCCGCTGTATCTTCTCAACGGCTTACACATCTTGAGGAACGGACTCTCCAATCTAGCAAGAAGCTCCGCACTTCTCTTCTTAGCCCGATTGCTATGGGTAATCAAATAAACAAACGAACTCAAAAGTGTCAGCAAACCAAATTCCTGGTGGCTAACCAGGCTAAAGCGCCTGCCCATTTCTGAAATCTCTGAGTAAGACAAAGGCCGCTCATCCAAGGTCCTGATGCTAGGGCTTAGCCTTCTCCACAGATTGGCAATAGGATTATGAGCCAGAGGCTCGATGAAGACGGCCTTACCACCCGGCTTCAGCACCCTGCTGACCTCCCTAGCCCCCTTATTTATGTCGATGTGATGCAGAATAGCCATGCCCACTACTAAATCGAAGGATTGATCATCATAGAGGAGATTACAGGCATCCATTTGCCGTACATCTACCTGCTGTGGAGTAAACTCTTTGTTCTTCTCTTGTGTTCGCCTGAGCGCCTCCGCGGATATATCCACAGCTGAAATGCGAGCTCCTCTGGTTGCTAATTCTCGTGTAAGACTCCCGCTGCCACATCCTATTTCACATATGTGCTTACCGTCAACCTGACCTAATGCCGTCAACAGCCTATCAGCAGGATTTGGCATTGCAGGACGGAGCGAAACAATCCACCTCTCCAGACGACTCGTAACTCGAGGCTTGCCTCGAAACTTACTATCGTGGAAGTTTGCTTCCTCAGTAACTTGTCCTCTTGATCCCTTGTACTTGTTCACGACGTGCCTTGCCAACTTTGTTCTTACCACAGCCCCTTTTGGCTTCCCTTGATCTCCTCTGGTAGTTATGGCAATTGTGCCTCTCAAATCGTTCTACTATTTTGCGCCAGCGTTTCCGATTGTACCACTCAAGAACCCAGGAGACAATCCAAAGGTTCCGTGGCTGACTCTCTCGTCCAGCAGTTAACCAACTTGCCATCACCGTTCTTCTTCGGCATCTGGAATACCTGTATCCACTGAAGTTAGCCCTGTGCTGTTGTCGATTACGCGTCTCGTGACGAGGGCCCACGACGCCATTTGACCAGGGCGATGTTCACGCTTGAGCCCCGACCGTTCCAGGATCGGCAGCATCACCTCGCTGGCAGTGCCAGGGTAAGTTGTGCTTTCCAGGACTACCAGGTGAAATGTGGATTTGCCAAGACGGCACGTGTAGGCCATTGCATAGCGAGGTATTCCGCCAATACCATCACTGAACGATAACTATAGCCTAGACGTCATGGCGGATATTCTGACGCCAAGGCGGTGTCTGAATTCTCGGGTCGCATTTTGACGGAATGTTCGACTCATAGCTTGCCGCCGGTGAGCATAAGGTGGGTGAGGAGGTGAGACGCAGTCACTCGTAATCAGGATGTCAGAATAGGCAGGACGACTCCAAGCTATTCTAAATTCTGCTTCCGCCTCGGAATGAGAAAGCCAGCATTCTTTCTGTACTCTAAATAGGGGTCGCCATAGCGTACGATGAGGTCTCTCTCCTCTGCCCAGCAAAATATGTAGAAGATTGGTATCCAGATTACCGAGAATATCGCCAGGAACGGGGAGTTCAGGATGAATGCGATCACCCACCAGTAAGTAACCTCGCCAGTTGCCTGTGGGTGCCTGATCTTCTCGTATATGCCCCCATAGAGCGTATGCTCTTTTCTCGGCCCAATCGTTTCCCTACCTGCATCCTTTGTACCGCGCCACCACAGATAGCCGAAGGGAATTGCGATTACAATCGCTATGATAATTGAAATCCACCACTCCCATGGAAAGGTCTGGCGGAGTTGAACTGGCAGAGGATAGAAGAAGTAGATTATGTAGTTGGCGACCGCGACTAGCTCAAAGGCCGTAGCTATCAGCCTGTATCGCGTACATTTGGCGTAGGCAACCTCGCCGATCTTCTTTTCTAATGCAGCAGGGCTCACACTCTTTACATAGAAGTACAGAAAAAGGAAAGCTGAGATAACCAGCACGATGAAGTTGATCCAAGCTATCATCACTATCACCCAGGCCAGAGTCAATGCAGCGTGTGCGTCGTAAGCAATATTGGCACGATTCAGCAATGAGAACCTTAATTAGCTAGGCTTTCCTTGTCAAGCTCCGCGCTATTGCACTTTATAGCGCATTGTGCAGTGCTAGGGAAATTCTGGCAATTGCTTGACAAGAAATGATGTGAATTGTAGCATCGTACCTCAGTGGGAGCTCAAGGGCTGGAGAAGCGTGGGCTCGACGGAGGTGAATCATGACCATTAGAACTACCGGGGAATCCCTGCCATCCCGCCCGCCCCACGTTCACTTCCCGGAAGATGAAGGGGCCCATCCCGAGATGTTAACCGAGTGGTGGTATGGGAATTTTGCGCTGACCGATTCCAAGGGCGGGGAATATGGAGCCATGGTGACCTACGGCAACCCCGGCGGAATCAGGATTCTGTCGATTTCCGACCTTGAGGCAAAGCACTTCTATCACGAGGTTTCCTTTTCCACACCAGACTATGCCAGGGGCATCCTTGACCTTCGCTGGGGGTCCAACGATCGCTGGTTCCGCACCAACCCGGATTCGCTTTCTTATCGGCTAGATTCCTACGGTACCGAGATCGTCATCAATCTAGATTTGAATTCAGAGAAGCCTCCTCTCCTAGTCGGCGGCGAGGGCCTTATCAAGTGGCCTTTCGGGAGTTCATACTACTACTCCCTCACCCGGCTTCGGGTTAAAGGTCAGATCAAAGTATCCGGGGAGGCAATAGATGTTGAAGGCATCGGCTGGATGGATCACCAGTGGATGAATTTCGTGCCAGCGATGGTTGAGCGGAGCTATGAGTGGCTCTCCGTCCAGCTCGACAACGATACCGAGGTCGTCCTTTGGCAGGTCATTAACCCCGACGAATCGATTGAATCTAGGCATCTGACGATGATGCTTTCCGATAATTCGGTCTACCACACCCAGGACCTCGCGTTGGAGAAGACGGATACCTGGGTTTCCCCAGAAACTGGTAGGGAATATGGAATCCAGTGGCGAGTTCGAGAGGAGACTCACGATCTGGATTTGGTAATCAAGGCGCGATATCCCGAACAGGAGATCCAAATGTCCGAGGCATTGGGGTTCACCCACGCCCTTTGGGAGGGAAGGACGACTGCATTGGGGCACCTAGCCAGCAAGGCGGTTTCTGGGACCGGCTACGCGGAACTCATCCGGCGCCCCACAGGCATAGGTGGGGATCTTCCTTCCACATGACTGATGAAGATGCGGCTCATGCCGTTGCACCGCTAGTCATCTGGCCCAGGCTGTTGACGCTCCGCAGACGCGGACTCCAGAGGAACACCACGGCTCACGCCCTCGCGCATGCGGCCGTACTCAGCACTAAACTCCGCTCCTAGGATAAGTATGAACGCGGAAATGTAGATCCAGACGAGCAGGGCAATAACAGAGCCGACGGAACCATAGACCGACTCGTAGGTTGCGAAGCGGTCGAGGTAGAAGACAAACAGGGTTTTGGCGACCTCGAAAAGTATGGCTGCGAGTAGCGCTCCTGGCCAGACATAGCGCCAGAAGGTTTTGGTGTTGGGCATGAATTTGTATAGGAGTAGGAAGATAGCCAAGCTGAAAAGGAACCCTAGGATCCTGGCGCCAGAGTCAGCAGCTGTACCTACCAGCGGCAGATCCATACCCTGCAGAATGGAGAAGACAGCAGTCGCTCCCACGGAGAGGACGAATAGAACCCCTGTGCCCAATGCCATGGTTAGGTCGCGCAGCTTCCTTATAGGGAACGAGCGGTCCTTGTGAATATCCCAGGCACGATTGATGGCCCGAGCAATGGCACCGAACATAGCACTGGCCGACCAGAACAGAAGAACCAAGCTTACGAGTCCCATCGCGCCCCGCAGCCGCACGACCTCTTCAATGTTGCGCTCCAGCACATCGGTAGCGCCCGGGAGATTGCGTTCGAAGAAGTCAAAGAGTTCCCCCTGTACAGCCTCTGAGGGTAGGAACAAGCCGAAAATGGCTATGAGTCCCAACATAAGGGGAAACAGAGAGAGAATAGCGTAGTAGGCTACGCCGGCTGCCATATGTGATGCGTCATCAGCCCCCAGCTCCTGGACTGTACGAGCTACCAGTTGCACGGCCGGGATCTCGAGCAGACGTGCTCTGATCCGCTCCTGTTTCTCGCGGAGGCGTCTCATCACTGCTTGAAAATGAAATCTTGTTGAGGTCCGCATCAGATCAGCGAAGGTTCCGTGGTGCCAAATCCAGTCCCAGGTGAGCGTGCCAAGCTGAGCGTTGGGAAAACTAGGGGGGCGGACCTAACCGCAGTCCACCCCCCACGGAGTCGAACAAGTCACCCGCGTCAGACATGCGTAGACAGCTGACCGTGGCGAAAACGATGCCACGCAACAACTCCCCATTCCACACTACCTGCATGGCAGGTTATCACGGCGCGATCGTTACTCCTACTCTTTCTTGAAAGGAGCCTTAATCACTACCTTGACCCCTGAAATTGTTCCCGAGACGGCGTTGGTCACAGTGTCGACGGCAGCCCCACCAATGTCACGGGCAGCCTCCACCGCACCGGTGGCTGCTGCTGATGCTGCCTCCTCCGCATTTACGGCAACTCCCTTTGCTCCATCGATGGCTCCCTCAACCGTGCTGCGAGCCACTGAAGCTAAATCGCCACCAACCTCCGCAGCACCTTTTATCGTGCCGCGGGCCGTGCCGTGGGCAGCCTCAAGCACATCGCCACCTATTTCGTTGGTGCCACTGATGGCTCCTCGGACGGTATCCTTTGCTACTGATGCAATATCAGTGCCTGTGTCCTTTGCGCCCTGGATAGCTCCCCTGGCAACGCTAAATGCTGTATCTTCCACGCTGAGGGCAATGTCCTTACTAGCTGTCAACGCGCCCTCGGCGGCACCCTGCGCTACCTTTCCCACGTCGCCACCCACCTCGCTGGTGCCCTTTATGGCTGCACGGATCGTATCGCTTATTACACCCGTTGTCACCGTAGAGACTTCACCTACGGCCTGTATGGAGCCGATGACAGCCCCCTTAGCGGTGGAGCCAAGCTCAGCACCAACCTTGCTGGCGGCCTGTATCGCACCCGCGATCGTGTCTCCCACAAGCCCTGATCCCTCCGTGACCACATCTCTGACGCCACGAAGACCTTCCACTAGGTTACTGCGGGTAGTCTCTATCGTACTCTTCCCGACATCTCCGACGCCCTTTATCGTTTGCGACAATGCCTCGCTAACTTTCTTACCTAGATCTCCCAGTGGCATGCTGTTACCTCCTCCATAGTTATAGCGTTCAAGGCGAGGACAATAGCACTGTTCACATGGAACCACCTCCCTTCTCCATGCCAAGACTCGTCCGTTGAAGCAGAACCAACTGTGTGGGCAACAATATTAGCACGTCCCAAATAGAGAAGTCAACAGTATCACGGGAAGAAAGGCTAAAAAGTCATCCCATTTTTGGGCTAAGTCTGTATCGCAGGTCTAGTCCAAAAGTGTCTACCGGCATCGTGGTGGTGCTTCGCCAGCTTCTTATGCCACTGGCTTGGGCATTTGTCAAACAAACGGATCGAGCTGGGGGAGCTTTAATGACCGTTCCCTTTGGGGAAAAGAGGCTGGCCTTTCAAGTTCCAAGTTTAAGGGTTATAATGCTTGAAAAGGGGGGATCCGTTTTCAATAGAGGAAGGAGGTCTGAGCTGTGAGGAGCGATACGGTAAGGTCCAGATTGATGTTCTTTGAGGCCATGGGGCGAACTAGAGAGGAGATGGAGAGGCCTATGGTTGCCGTGGTCAACTCCCAGAATGAGCTGGTGCCAGGGCACGTTCATCTCGACGAGATCGCCAATTCGGCCAGGGAGGGGATTATCTCGGGTGGGGGAACGCCCTTTGAGTTCTCCACCATCGCCATCTGCGACGGGCTGACTATCGGACATGCTGGCATGTGCTACCCCCTGAGCAGCAGGGAGCTCATCGCCGACTCCATCGAGGCTATGATCGAAGCCAATACCATGGATGCCATGGTGCTGGTCACCGGCTGTGACAAGATCACGCCGGGGATGATGATGGCAGCGGCGAGACTCGATATCCCCGCGATCATAATCAATGGCGGGCCGATGCTTGCCCGGACTTTTGGGGATGAGAGGCCCGGTGCCCTCCTCTTCGAGTTTACGGGATGCGGATCCTGCCCCGGGCTTTACACCGCCAATAGCATGGCCTGTATGGCTGAGGCCCTGGGGCTTGCCCTGCCCTGGAACAGCTGCATCCCCGCTGTCTATGGCCGCCGCCGAGGGCTGGCCAACCGATCAGGGGTAGCACTTATGGAGCTGTGGAAAAAGGAGATAACTCCCCGGCAGATTCTCACCAGGGAGGCCTTTGAGAACGCGATCAGGGTGGATATGGCCATCGGGGGGAGCACCAACACCATCCTGCACCTTATGGCCCTCGCCGATGAGGCTGGGGTCGATATCGACCTCGACCTTTTCGACCGCATGAGTCGAACTACGCCCCGCCTATGCGACTTCAGCCCCGTCGGCCCCTACTTTATCAAGGACCTTTATGATGCTGGGGGGCTTGGGGCGGTGATGAAGGAGCTCTCCAAGAAAGACCTGCTTCACCTCGATGCCCTCACCGTGAGCGGAGAAACAATAGGGCAGACCATCGAGAATGCCCAGAGTACCAGGGAGGAGGTCATCAGGAGTATAGACGATCCCTACGATCGTCAGGGAGGACTGGCTATCCTCTATGGAAACCTCGCTCCGGAGGGGGCGGTGGTCAAGCAAGCGGCGGTGAGACCAGAGATGCTAAGGCACGAGGGCCCGGCGCGGGTTTTCGATATCGAGGAAGAAGCTGTGGAAGCCATACTGGGGGGCAGGATAAACAAAGGCGATGTGGTGGTCATCAAGTACGAGGGCCCCAAGGGCGGCCCTGGGTTCAGGGAGATGTTAGTCGCCACCCTTTCCATAGTCGGGGCGGGATTGGAGGGTGACGTGGCCCTGGTCACCGACGGCAGGTTCTCCGGGGCCAGCAGTGGGGCTGCGATAGGGCATATATCCCCGGAGGCCATGTCGGGGGGGCCGATAGCTGTGGTTGAGGAAGGGGATATAATCGAGTTCGATATCCCCCAGAGGACGCTGAATGTCAAACTGCCCCAGGAGCAGATAGACGCGAGGCTTGCCCGGTGGTCACCGCCACCTCTAAAGAGGGAGGTGAAGAGCTACCTGAAAAGGTATTCGGGCATGGTGACCTCAGCCAGCACGGGAGCTGTTCTTAGACTGCCCTAACCATCAAAGCGAGTCCCTTCGCCACGGTGTTCTTTGCAGGCACCTAGCTTGTCCAATACCTGATGACTTCTCGAGCCTTGAACCTCGTCGCCTGTGGATTACATGACGCAAGGCCGGTCAAGCTTTGCGAAGGCAAGCTATCGCTGTTTCTCCAAGCCTTTGAGACCCATGTTAGCGAAGAAGTCCAGAGCGCCTCCTACGACGGCAAGCCCCATACACGAAAAGAAAGCTGGAGGCTTACTTCCGAAAACCAGGGTAAATTCCATATCTAGCAGGATATGGTTTAGCGGTCCGAGGATGAGTGCCATGCCAACCATGCCTGAAACGCTCAAGAAAAGCCCAAATCCCCTCACAACCATGAAACCGATTTCTTTTCCACTCGGAACAATTGACATCAAACCCGTTTGCTCACTCATGCTTTCCTACCTCCTAAAACTGTGATTAACGCACTTTTGTGCAGATTCCCCGCTTACAATTGAATGCTCATTATGGACGCTGTTGACTCATTGCCAATTGCTTGGGGCTGCCTGTCGAAACCTTGTCGCCATAGCACCTCCAATCTTGGGACAGAGCATAGAGGATTCACCCTGGCAATGTCAACACGCAATCTAACCGAATTGCACCTTGTACGGGACTGTTCAATGTAGAACCGCGGGAGTTTGCTTCTTCTCTGTTTTTTCTTTGGTGGACCCAACGCCCTTTTATGGACTTGATAATTACCCCGGAAATTGTTAAGGTTTGGCAAGCGATAATGGACAAAGATGAACCCCGTGTTCGGGGATGGGTTCATTACGTTGTGTTTCCAGAGGTATGAGGAAGAAGCATGGAACATACAGAAGGCAGCTTCAGAGGGCACAAGAACCTTAATCTCTATTACCAGTCCTGGTTGCCAGTCGGACATCCCGAGGCGATACTGCTAGTCGTCCACGGCGGGGCTGAGCACAGCGGGCGCTATACAAATTTGGTCAACTACTTCGTACCCAAAGGCTATGCCGTCTGTGGCTTTGACCTTCGAGGTCACGGCAAGTCAGAGGGCTTACGATTCTATGTTGAACGGTTCTCGGACTATCTCACTGACCTCAAAACCTTCTTCGATATAGTACGTGGTGAGCACGGTGATACCAAGATTTTCCTCGTCGGCCATAGTATGGGAGGACCGATCGCCACTGCCTATGCTATCGATCATCAGCATGAGCTGGCTGGGATCCTGCTTTCTGGGGCAGTTCTGAAGGTGCCCTCTGGCCGGTCGCCGGCACTGGTAGCGGTAGCCCGGATGCTCTCTCTGCTGCTGCCGAAAATGGGTCTCACTGTCGTTGATGCCTCCGCTATTAGCCAGGACAGGGCCGTCGTGGATGCCTACGTGAATGACCCACTTGTCTACCGGGGCAAGATTCGCGCCCGCCTCGGTGCAGAAATGCTTAAGACACTGCAGGAGCTGCCGCGCCAAATGCCAAAGATCAACCTGCCTATCCTGATTATGCACGGAACCGCTGACCAGTTGTGTGACCCGGACGGTAGCCAGATGTTATATGAGCGGGTCGGCTCGAGGGATAAGACGCTGAAGCTCTATGAGGGTTTCTACCACGAGATTTTCAATGAGCCGGGGCATAAACAGGTCTTGGCTGACATGGAAGCTTGGCTAGCCACCCGTATCTGACCAGACCAAAGCCTTTGTATCGTTTGGAAGCGGATATATCAATACCCATGCGCCGCGTAACTCAGAATGAAGCAATATATTCTTTCAATAGACCAAGGTACCACAGGCACCACTGCCCTTTTGGTTGATCGGAATGGCAATGTGCAGGGGCGCGGCTACGCGGAAATTGACCAATATTATCCACAGCCAGGTTGGGTCGAGCAGGACCCTGCTGACATATGGCAGAAAACTTTGCAGGCGATAGAACAGGCAAAGCGCGGTGCAAGCGCCAGCGACGCACACATCACAGCCATCGGGATCGCTAACCAACGCGAGACCACGCTGCTGATTAACAAGGAAACAGGCGAAGCAATAGGACGCGCTATCGTATGGCAGTGCCGCCGGACGGCGCGCAGGTGCGACGAACTCAGGAGTCAAGGGCTCGCCGAAATGATCCGTGCAAAGACGGGCCTGGTGGTAGACGCATACTTCTCGGGAACCAAGCTAGAGTGGATGTTGAGCAAAGTTCAAGGCATCCGTCAACTCGCTGAACAGGGCAAAGTGCTCTTTGCCAATGTTGACACCTGGCTTATCTGGAAGCTTACCGGCGGGGCAGTTCATGCCACCGACATTTCCAATGCGTCGCGCACTATGCTCTTCAACCTCCATACCTTAGGTTGGGATGATGACTTGCTCCAGGTATTCGGGATTCCACGAGCCATGCTCCCAAAGGTCCAACCATCCAGTAGTGTTTTTGGCTATACTACCGGCGGCATTCCAGTTACTGGCGTGGCTGGTGACCAGCAAGCGGCACTTTTCGGCCAAGCATGCTTCGAACCTGGGATGGTCAAGGCTACCTTAGGCACTGGCGCGTTCGTGCTGATGAACATTGGAAAGGCCCCCACAGTTTCAAAACATGGCTTGATAACCACCATTGCCTGGGGCATGGGAGAGGCAGTGGAGTATGCGTTGGAAGGTAGCATCTTTATAGCGGGAGCCGTCATCCAGTGGCTGCGCGATGAACTTGGGCTGATCGCTGATGCAGCAGAATCGGAGCAGCTAGCAACTGAAGCAAAGGACACAGGTGGGGTCTACTTCGTACCTGCCTTCGTAGGTCTAGGTGCACCACACTGGGATATGTACGCCAGGGGTACCATCGTAGGTTTGACCCAAGGCACACGCAAGTGTCACTTGGTCAGAGCAGCGCTGGAGTCGATCGCCTACCAGGTGTGCGACGTGGTAAAAGCTATGACAGCCGATTCAGGATTACGACCAACTGAGATACGGGCGGACGGAGGTGCCGCCGCCAACAACTTCCTGGCGCAGTTCCAAGCCGATATGCTTGGTGTGAAAGTATCGCGCCCTCGATCAGTTGAGACTACGGCCCTGGGAGCAGCATACCTTGCTGGGCTAGCAGTGGGGTTTTGGAAAGACCGCGCGGAGATAGCATCGCTTTGGGACGAAGACCGGTTCTTCATACCTGCTGCCGGGCGTGAAAGACGGGAGGCTCTCTACCGAGACTGGCGCAGGGCTCTGAGGCGGTCTAAACGATGGCTGAGGCAACGGGAAGCAACATGAATAGGGACTTCGATGCTGTTGCATCCGAGACCTTCGACCTCATCGTGGTGGGTGGGGGGTGCTGACGTGGGCGCAGAACCGTGACAGGAAGGCGTGTAGTCGCCTGATATTCGGGCACTGTGACTTCCTATTGCACATTAGTCCAAGTTGTTCATCTAAAAGACTGACGGGCATGAGCACTACGAAGAAACCTGGGTCGTCTTACCCACCGGAATTACATAGAGCGGGGCCTCATTCTCAGGCATGCCCATAATCTCCTTGACCCGATCATCATTGAACGCGCCGATGGTAACCATGCCCAAGTCCAAGGCGGTTGCCTGGAGATAGATATTCTGGGCAGCGTGGCCCGCCTCCATGTGCACATACCTCACGCCCTTATCACCATACTTCCTCGTTGTTCTCTCATAAACAGCGGCGATGACAATATCAATAGCTCCATCCTGCACCGAGGTTTGGCCTAGGGCAGCCTGAGCCAGTTCTCCCCTGACGTCTTCGTCGCTAATCTTAATCAGCTCGTGGCCGTCAGGCTTGTACTTATAGACGCCAGGCGCAAGGTTCTCAACCTCCCCCACTACTAGATAGACCTCGAGTGGATACAGCGCCCCTGCCGATGGCGCAGTGCGCCCTCCCCATTCCACAGTCACTCCCTGGGCTGACCAGAGGAGTTGGGAGACCTCTTCTAGGATCAATGCTTCATCGCCATATTCCCTGATCGATCTTCTACGGAGCAACGTCTCTTCCAGTGAAGCATCGCCCTCCAGCCTCACTTCGGGTAACCTTACTTGCACGTAACGGGGTGTCTCCGGTGTTGCTGCAGGTGTAGGCTCGGCGCAACTGGCGAGAACCAGAAGAACCAGCAAAAAGAGCAAATTCCACTTCATCTCTTGCCTCCAAAACTACTCATGAACCAGTGGAGTACAAATGACGCTTGCTTTTAGCGCCATAGGCACCGAACTTGCAAGTCTGTTTGACCATGATACTCCTCATAGCCTTTCACGCTGGATTTCGGTGTCGAGGATAGACCATCCACTGCAGGAATGTCAACAATGAGAACGCCCCAACAATCGCGAGGTCGATAGACCTCCCGTTCGCCAGACACACAAAGGGGGCAGGACACTGTCCTGTCCCCTATCAGAGGTCCGCCGCTCATCGCGGTAGAAGTTTTGGAGGAAAAGCGGACGACCTCATTATAGGGATTCGGAATAAAGAAGTCATAAAATCAGAGGGCAAGAAGTTAAGAAGTTATTACATTTTCGGTGCGATCTCTCCAAGCTTCACCTCTCCCGTGCCGTTTCCAGGAACCAATACCGCTTTGAGCATACGGCTTCGTCAATCAAGAAGGTCAGAGAATCCCCCTCAGTCCCCCTTTGGAAAAGGGGGATTCAGGGGGATTTGCCGATAGCTGACGGCTGAACGCTTATCGGTAGCGTCGTGACTCCTGCCACGCCGAGGAATTCGTTGCCACGGGAGTGGCAACGCTACTGCTTCGGATTCAGTGCTTAATTTTGGCTGCCCGCTCCAGGCAACGCTGCCACCGGGCATTTACCCAGTCCTGCAGTTCATCGATCTGCTCTTCGGTAATGTTCCTGAACCTTCCTTGTTCCACGATATACTCTCTCACCGGCCTGAGACTGCCCCTTCGGGCAATGGATTCGCTGGCCGAAGTGAGGCGGAAAACGCCGTCTTCAACCTCATAGAGCACATCCCAACCGGTTTGTACCGCGAGCTGGCCGATTCTGATGGTGTCACTAAAGGGGAAGCCCCATCCTGGGGGGCAAGGTGTGAATACGTGTATGAACCTGGTCCCCTCTATTGCCCTTGCTTTCCTGACTTTTTCGTAAAGGTCCAGGGGATAGGAAGCATTGGCGGTGGCAACGTAGGGGAGGCCGTGCGCTTCCATTATCGCGGTAATATCTTTCTGGTTCTGCTGCTTGCCCAGGATGGGAGTAGTACCCGAAATAGCGCCCAGGGGAGTGGAGCCTGAGCGCTGATTGCCGGTATTCATGTAGCCTTCATTGTCGTAGCAGATATAGATGAAATCGCTCTGTCTTTCGGCAGCGCCACTCAACGCCTGGATTCCTATATCGTGTGTGCCGCCATCGCCGGCGATGGCCAGTACAGTCAATCCCTTCTTGCCCAGGGCTTTCAGCCCGGCAACCAAGCCAGTAGCCGATGCCCCGGTTGAGGCAAATGGCGTATTTACACAGGGAACGTTAACAGCTGTTACCGGATACATGCCGTGCAGTACCGTGAGGCAACTGGCTGGCACCGTCACGATAGCCTGCCCTTCCAGTGCTTTTAGAATATGACGGTAGGCGAGGGATACGGCGCAGCCGGCGCAGAGCCTGTTGCCCGGCAGCACATATTCCGTTTCGGTCAGGTTGACTGCATTGGTCTTCAATGCGCGTGCCCTCTCAAATATGACATATCCATTCGGGGTACTCTCTGTTTAAGACGCCTTCTCTCAGCGATGGCAGCGATTTGGTTACCGCGTCTGCCAGCTCCCTGGCCTTAACGTCACGGCCACCCAGTCCGACGATGAAGTTTCGTATTACCGCATTTGCGCCGCTTCCGTAGAGGGCTGACTTGATTTCGGAGCAGGTGGCTCCCTCCGAGCCATAGCTGATATTCTTATCGAAAACCACGACGAGGCGGGCTTTACTCAGCGCCTTCACCACATCGGATTTAGGGAATGGCCTGAACACCCTCAAGCCGAGGACACCTGCCTTGTGGCCTTCCTCTCGAAGCATGTTTGCCGCCACTATGGCCTCCATCGCCAGGCTGCCCATGGCTACAATGACTATGTCAGCATCATCCATTCTGTCTTCCCAGAACATGTTGGCGTAGCCTCTTCCGAACAATTCGCCGAACTCCCGGCCCACCCCGGCTATCGTTTCCCTTGAGCTTTGCAAAGCCTCCTGGAGGAGATACCTCAGCTCCATGTATCCATGGCAGAGCACGCCCTCGGCGTTTACCCTGGGATTCGCCAGGGTTACCAGGTTATAGTTCTTGGGATTGGCCGGGTCCAGTACCGTGTGGGGTTTGTACGGGGGTAGAAACCTGTCGACGTCCTCCTGTGATGGCACATCCACGGGCATTTCGGTGTGAGAAAGGACGTAACCGTCGTAGCAAACCATAACAGGCACGTAGACTGACTCGGCGATCTTGTAAGCCTGGATCACCGAATCCACTATCTCCTGGTTGTTTCGAGCGTATATCTGTATCCAGCCGGTATCCCGTTGGGATATGGAGTCCTGCTGGTCGTTGAGCACATTCCAGGGTGCTCCGATGGCGCGGTTGACGCAGGCGAGGACTACCGGGAGGCGCGTCCCGGCAACCCAGTGCAGCATCTCGTGCATATAGGCTAAACCATGTGAACTGGTGGCGGTGAAGGTTCTGGCCCCCACGATAGAGGCCGAGGTGCATACGGCAAGGGCGCTGTGCTCACTCTCGACGGCAATATACTCAGCATTGAGGTCTCCTCCTTCTACAAATTCAGACAGCGTTTCGGTGACCGGCGACTGGGGCGTAATCGGGTAGGCAGCGATCACCTGGACGCGGCTGAGCTTTGCCCCGTGGGCCGCGGCATGATTGCCATCGAGTATCTGTGTATCGGCTTCTCTATCCACCTTTTTCAGAGTAGGACTCCTCTTCATCTACCATGGTTATGGCGTGTGCCGGGCACACCTGCGCACATATTCCGCATCCTTTGCAGTACTCCAGGTCTACCCACACGGGTATGGTTTTGCTGATAACGGCATCCGGGCAATAGAGCCAGCATAGAAAACAGGCCGGCTTATTCTGCCTGGCCGGGGTGCACTTGGCCTGGTTTATCACCGGACGCGAGCTGCGCCACTCGCCTGTCCTGCCCCCTTCGCCGATACCCGGCGACGATTCACCGCATATGTGCTGGCAATCCCTGGTTCCCATCTTACCTCAATCGTCATTAGTTGTTCGTTATTTGGTTGCGCTGCTGGTCTCGTCGTTGCTACTCGGTTGGGATCACTTCCTCACCCGTTCGGCGATTCACCCAACTCCGTTATCTCATAGGTCTTTGTAATTGCAGCGAGGTTGATATCTACGACGTTGTCGGAGAACCTTTCCCTTATTGCCTTTTCTACGCTTGCCATGTCCACCGTTTCGGTTGCGCGGACAAACGCGCCCAATATGGCTGTATTCACCACTGTGAGTCCAGCAACTATCAGCCCCAGTTCCCGACATACCCTGGTGGCATCGGCGGTAGCGATGTTGAAATCACCCTTAACCTTCAGTTCTTTGGGACGCTGCCGGGAATTCACCACGAGCCATCCTCCCTTTCGCAGTCCGCTGGTTACATCCGGGTCTCGCAGCAGGGTATGGTCCAGGACCACCACCACATCGGGCTCCTCCACCTGCGACATGACCATGACTGGTTCCGGGGAGATCCTGGTTGACGCGCTTACCGGAGCACCTCTCCTCTCAGCGCCAAAAGATGGCGCAGCCGTTACTCCCTTGTAGCCATCGAGGTAAGCCGCCTGTGCCATTATCTTGGCAGCCGTTATCGCCCCCTGGCCACCCCGGCCATGCCATCGAATCTCATAAGGCCTTGTATTCATATCAAAGGGCACAAACATAGGTTAACTCTCATTGCATGGGAAATCAATATCGCATCTTGAGTTTTCATCTCTGGATTCATGAGAACCAGCGACATGTAAAGCTCAAAGTAGTCCTCGAAATCAGTTGGCCCAATCGCATGGTATTATTTCTGTGCGGTGAACCTGGCTGGGTTCGAGCCTGAGAACAAGGCTTTCTCGTGCTATAAAATCAACATCGCGTCGCCGAAGCTGTAGAAGCGGTAGCCAAGCCTGATTGCCTCTTGGTAAGCCTGAAGAATGCGCTCCCTGCCCGCGAATGCGCACACCAGCATCAGCAGGGTGGAGCGGGGCAGGTGGAAGTTAGTGATTAAGGCATCGACTACCTGAAAGCGGTGGCCGGGCACGACAAAGAGGTCTGTCCAGCCAGCGAAAGGTTCTATCCCTCCTTCGCTTGCCCCGGCTACATGCTCGAGCACCCTCACTGCGCTGGTGCCAACGCAGATCACACGCCGGCCCTCTGCTCTAGCCTGGCTGATCTCACTGGCCACTGCTGGGCTAATCTCGCCGTACTCCCCGTGTATGACATGCTCCAGCGGGTTATCTACCTGCACCGGTCTAAAAGAATCCAACGCCAGATGAAGGGTAACAAAGACAAAGCTGACGTCCCTTTCCCGCAGACGGCTCATGAGTTCGGTGGTGAAATGCAGCCCCGCTGTGGGGGCAGCCACGCTGCCCTTCTCCTGGGCATAGACTGTCTGGTACCTTTCAGAATCAGCCAGCGGCAGACGGATATAGGGAGGCAGAGGCACAGCCCCCAATTTCTCCAGCGTCTTCTCATCAGAGAAGCTAACGACAGCGGTGCCGCTCTCCGTCTTTGCTATCACCTCCGCCCGAACAATAGGCCCAGCACCCACTTCGATCCTCGCGCCTGCCTTGAGCCTACGTCCCGGCCTGACCAGTGTCTCCCAAACGCCTCGATCTAGACGTCGCAGAAGAAGGAGCTCTACCTTCGCCCCACTGTCAACCTTGTTTCCCAAGAGCCGCGCTGGGATCACGCGGCTGTCGTTGCACACCACGACATCACCGGGCTGAAGGTAATCGCACAGCTCGTAGAAATGGCGATGCTCCACTGCCCCATCCCAGCGGGAGAGAACCAGGAGCCGGGAGTGATCACGAGGCTCGGCTGCAGTCTGGGCGATGAACTCCGGTGGCAGATGGTAATCGAAATCGCTGGTCTTCATCCTAACTAGAGATTATAAGCGAATTGGCTCACCGCTGTCGAGCGCGAACAAAATCGCTGTTCTCAATCCTGCGCCTCAACGGGGGAGAGCAACAGCGGTTATCACTGTTTGGGTTGGTGACGCCGTTTGCCACTTCCTCCCCCCTAGGAGGCCCGCGGCGAAGACTGAGACAGTACGATATCCCCCAAACGCATAGAACCGGGGCCCAGCAGTAAGTCCGCCGCTTGTCAGATTCCGCCACGACCTTTATAATATCCGCCGGACTACGTTAGGCCCGAGAAGATCGATGTATCTGGCGACCTTGAAACGAAACGTCAAGAGGACCATCCCGGCCCTCCTACAAGGGAGGCCCATCGCGTTTGTCAGGAAGACAGCGCTGTTCCTAGTCGCCCGTTTTAGGCTCCGCAAGGCAGGGCCGCGCCTAAACGAGCTGTACTTTGCCCTCAGTTTTGTGTGTGGCAGCGCTGGTCAGGAATACGGTGTAACGCGTTTGAAGAAACTGCATTTATTGAAGAGGATCATGAGGAACAATAGGGAAATCCCGACATTAACAACGTGGCAGGAGCACGTCATTTTGGCCGACGCGATCTTGCGCCTGCCTCGGGGTTTGAACGGCGACGTAGTAGAGTGCGGTGCCTTTAACGGTGCATCTACGGCCAGTTTGTCTTTGGTGTGTACTATGACTGGCAGGCGATTGTTTGTCTGCGATTCGTTTGAGGGCCTGCCAGCGCCGGAGGAGGTGGAAAGATGCGCTATTGTCGCTGGAACCGAGGCCTATTATCACTGGCAGACAGGCGACTATGCCACTACGGGGGGCTTGGAGGCAATAAAGCGTACGGTTTCCAAGTTCGGCAATATCGACGTATGTCAGTTTGTCAAAGGCTACTTCGAGGACACGCTGAAGGATTTGGAGACAGATGCAATCGTTTTGGTTTTCGAAGATGCCGATTTACCCAGTTCAGTAAGGGATTGCATAATCCACCTCTGGCGCAAGTTGCAGGAGCGCTGCAAGTTCTATTGCCATGAGCCCTGGTCTACCGAGGTAGTCGGACTGTTCTACGATAAGGATTTGTGGAATCTTCAGCTAGGTCTAGACCCGCCTGGCTTCTTTGGCTCTGGGCATGGGTTGAGCGTGGGATTGGGCCGTACCGGAATGGGCTATGCGGTGAAGGTTGAGCAAGAGACGATCTTTAAGCAGGGATCAAGAATGGGCTATCCGGTGAAGGTTGAGCAAGGCACGATCTTGAAGCGGGGATCAAGACGGATGGACATTGGGACGAGAGACTACGGGTGGCAGGCAGACACTGAAGGCGAGCGCGCAGATTGAGGTGCTTTCGCGGAGACCCATACAGCTCGTACTGAGCTAGTTATGTGTTGGGAGCGGTGGCGCCGCCTCACTGACGGAAACCCTAGTTCCACAACTATCTCGGCGAAGAGAAACGCAAGCAGCACAAGCTACCAATCTAGGCGACCATCTCCCAAGCTTTGCACCTCAACCGTCTCCAAGAACCCTCTCAACTAAGAGCGAGCACAACCAAACAAACGTGAGGGTTGCTTTCGCTTCCGAATCTTGTTATAGTTAGTGCCTGGGGAGAAATGGATCAGATAGAACTGGTAGCCGCCAGGCGGGACATACTGGGCAAGAAGGTGAGGTTTCTGCGACGCCAAGGGCTCATCCCCGCTAACCTCTATGGGCACAATGTTGAGTCCACTGCCCTCCAAATCGAGGCCTCCCAGCTCAAACACACCCTGACCAAGGCCGGTAAGAGCAGCCTCATCGCGCTGAAGGTTAACGGCACAAAAGGTCCCAAGATGGTCATCGTTCGACACCTCCAGAGGGAACCCCTGAGTGGCGAGATTCTCCACGTCGACCTTTACCAGGTGAAGATGGAGGAGAAGATAAAGCTCGAAATACCGCTGTTGTTCGTCGGCGAGGCACCGGCGATAAAAGAACGGGGAGGGATCCTAGTACAAAATATGAGTTCCCTTGAGGTTGAATGCCTGCCCGCCGATATGCCTCACAATATCGAAGTGGACTTGTCGGTGTTGAGTGACATCGACCAGGCAGTGCATGTAAAAGACCTACGTGCCGACGAGGGTGTTACCATCTTGACCAATCCGGACCAGGCGATCGTACAGATTGTCCGCAGTCGCGTCGAAGCTGAAATAGCCGAGGAAGTTGCGGCGGCAGAAGCCAAGGTGGAAGTCGAGGCCGAAGTCAAGGAGGAGAAGGTAGAAGCGCCCGAGCCCACGAAAGAGGCTGGAGAGCAATAGGGCTAACAGTTTAGGACTCAGTTTCGCCGTCTAAGATATCCCCTAGAAAACCCCTCTGTCCACGCAGGAACTCAGCCGCAGGCATAGCGCGTTTTCCCTCGAGTTGAACACTCAACAGCCCCAGAATACCGTCGCCGGTCTCAACCCCGACCACAGCAGGTTGCCCCGATGCTAAAGCTATCACCCGCCCCGGCACCATAATCCCTTTCTTATGTAAAGGAACAGCCTCGTGTATCCTGACCAACCTCCCCTGCCACCGAGTATAGCACCCCGGCCAGGGATAGAAAGCACGCACCTGGCGCCAGATCTCGTTAGCTGACAGTCGCCAGTCAATCGCGCCATCTTCCTTGGCAATAGGAGTAGTATAACTGGCCCCGCTCTCATCTTGAGGCTGCGGCGTCAGACATCGGTCGAACCATAGAGGCAGCGTTTCCGCCAGCAGCCGGGCACCAGCCCGGGCCAGCTTGATGGTGAGAGACGCAGTGGTATCCTCAGGCTCGATCTCAACTATGATCTGGGAGAGTATTGGCCCGGTGTCCATTCCAGCGTCCATAAGCATGATAGTAACCCCTGTGTCCTCGTCACCGGCGAGGATGGCAGCAGGTATGGGAGCGGCGCCGCGATAGGTGGGGAGGAGGGAGGGATGGATGTTGAGGCAGCCGAAACGTGGAATATCGAGAACGCTCTGGGGCAGGATCTGACCAAAAGCAGCGACGACAATCACATCCGGCTTGAGAGCAGCAAGTCGCTCCACCTCAGCAGGGTCTCGCAACGTTGCAGGCTGTAGCACCTCTAATCCGTGCTCCAGCGCTACCCTCTTCACAGGGGACGGAGCCGGAACTCGCCCTCTACCCCCCGGCTTATCGGGCTGGGTATAGACAGCAACTACCTCATACTCACTCTGGACAAGCTGCTCCAGAGCGGGTACGCTGAACTCCGGTGTCCCCATAAATACCACGCGCATGCTTACCCTTTAACCCCTCTGATATTCTATCACAGGCGTTGATCATATTGACAAACACTAGGCCTGAGTTTAGGATTTGTTTAACTTCGGATGGCTCAAGAGCGGGCCTGAGGTGAGAAAATGCGACTACTGGGCGCTTTTCTGTTAGTATGTGGCTTCCTCGTTGCGATAGGCTATTTGCTCTACTGGTTCTTCAGTGCCGTTGCAGAATCCTTGCCCCTGCCGCTCAAGATCGCCATTGTTGCTGCTGCGATAGGTTTCCTCCTATTGCTCATATCCATAGGCAGGGAGAGGTATAAAGCTTCCAAGGAGGAGGAATTCAAGGAGGTAGAGAGATGATCGTGGTGACAACGGACAGGATAGAAGGGAAACAGGTCGTCAAGACATTAGGCTTGGTAAGAGGAAGTACCATCAGAGCCCGACATGTAGGGCGTGACGTCATGGCCCAGCTGAGAAACATCGTCGGTGGCGAGATCACGGATTACACCAAGATGCTTGCCGAATCCAGGGAGCAGGCCCTCCAGAGGATGGTAGAACAGGCTGAGAGCATGGGGGCCAACGCCATAGTGGGCACAAGGTTCGTGACCTCAATGGTGATGTCCGGCGCCGCCGAGCTACTCGCCTACGGCACGGCGGTAGTGGTGGAATGACAACACAAGTGGGATAGCCCCCCACATAGCTTGCGCTTTTCCTCTGAGGCGACATTATAAGGTTCAACTAATGATTATGCCGATAGCCATCAGCAAAGGGAGCAGAAGCGTGAGCAACACGTTGCGCCCCATGACCGGTATCAGGTTCTCTATCTCATCGTAGTACTTGCGAGCCCCCTTCACCGCCATAAAGCCAAGCGGCAGGGTCAACAACCCAAAGAGAGCCATGTAAGGCAAGACCTTGACCAGCACAGAGACCACCAGAGCCACATACGCAGCCACGAGCAACAAGACATAGCTTCTCTGTGCCTACGACGAGAATGTTATGAGGCTCCCAGAAAAAGGCCAGTGAAGCAAGGTATCCGCCAGCCACCGCCATGTTCTTCGAGCTGACGCGGCAGAGCGTTGGGAAAACGATGGGCAATGCCTTTGCATGTCACACATATTGGTGAGCTAGCTGAACCCCTTGGCTGTCCAAGCACCTAATTCAAGGACAGGCACTAGACAGAGCAACCAACAAGGCGAGGGCAGCAGTTTCAGCAGTTTTGGGTTATAATAGTCCAGGGCCGATTTCGCCCTATTACAAATCGCAAGCAATCAAAAAGCCTCAGGATGTAAAGAGGCTCATTGATACCAGGAAGTCGTCCGGTCCATAGATTTGCGCAGAAGGAGGTCGATTGATGGTAGGAGTGGTTTCATATGGCGCCTATATTCCTTTTCACCGCATAAGCAGGGAGGAGTTCCAAAGGGCTTGGGGGGGATTTGGCATGCCCGGGGAGAAGGCCGTGGCCAATTTCGATGAGGACAGCATAACCATGGCTGTGGAAGCGGCCATTGACTGCCTGACAGGGATCGACCGGAGCAAAATCGATGCCCTGTTCCTGGCCTCGACCACCCTACCCTACAAGGAGAAGCTGGGCTCAGCCATAATAGCCACCGCCCTGGACCTGCCTGCGGAGGTGCGAACCGCAGATTTCGCCGGCTCGCTACGGGTAGGAACCAGCGCCTTAGGGTGTGCTCTGGATGCGATCAAAGCCGGATCGGCCAAAAGAGTCCTGGTGGTTGTTGCCGATACCCGCATGGGGGCGCCAGCAGGCCAATTCGAGCAGACGCTGGGCGATGGCGCTGCTGCCCTTTTGCTGGGAGACGAGGATATCATCGTTGAAGTCCAGGATAGCTATTACATGTCAGACGAATTCTCCGGAGTATGGAGGGCTGATGGCGATATCTACCTCCGCTCCTGGGAGGACCGCATGGTCCTGGACGAAGGGTATTCCAGAGTCCTTCCTACAGCTATCTCCGCGCTGATGAAGAAATGCAACCTGGAGCCCAAGGATTTTGCCAAGGCGGTCTACGACGCCCCTACAGATGTGAGGAGGCATGCGCGAGTGGCGACCAGCGCGGGATTTGATCCCTCCCAGCTTCAGGATACTATGTTCATGACCGTCGGCAATACAGGCGCTGCGCTGGCGACAATGATGCTGGTAGCTGCCCTGGAGGAAGCCAAGCCTCGTGATAGAATCCTCCTGGCCAGCTACGGTAACGGGGCGGATGCCTTTGTCATGGAGGTAACGGATGGCATTGAGAAGCTGGGAGAGCGGAGAGGCATCAGGAAGCACCTCGAATCGAAGCGAATGATCAAGAGCTATGAAACCTACGTTCGGTGGCGGGGGCTAATGACCCTGGAGCCGGCCAGGCGACCGGAGCGGCCACCCATGTCCATCTCAGAGCTGTGGCGCGAACGCAGGCAGTTGTTGGCGCTCTGCGGACAGAGATGCACCAGCTGCGGGACGCCTCAGTACGAAGTCAGGCCGGGGAGGGTATGCGTGGTATGTCAGGCCAAGGACCAGTTTGAGCCTTATGGATTTGCTGACAAGAAGGCCAAGATCTTCACCTTCACCCAGGACAGACTGGCAGAAAGCAACGATCCGCCGAACACGGTCGTCGTGGTTGACTTCGAAGACGGAGGGCGGGCAGCGTTCGACCTTACCGACCGTGATCCAGATCAGGTGGAAGTGATGATGCCCGTGGAGATGACCTTTAGAAAGCTCTATTTCAACCGCGGAGTCCACAACTACTTCTGGAAGACCAGACCGATAAGATGTTAGAGGAGGGCCAACATGGGTGAGAGCATTAAGGACAAGGTTGCCATAGTGGGCATGGGCTGCACCAAGTTCGGTGAGCTGTGGGACAAGAACGTCACCGATCTCATGGTGGATGCTGCATACGAGGCATATGAGGATGCCGGTGTTGAACCCAGCGATATCGAGGCAGCGTGGGTGGGCACCTTCTACGAGTACTCCGGTATGGCCGGCATGGCAGCGGGGGTACCGTTGAGACTGCAGTACAAGCCGGTGACTCGGGTGGAGAACATGTGCTGCACTGGATCCGATGCCTTGAGGAATGCCTCCTATGCAGTAGCGGCACGGGTGTACGACGTGGCCTTGGCCATAGGGGCTGAGAAGATAAAGGACCAGGGTCTGAGCGGCTTGCAGGGAGCCTCGGGCGCCGGTGTCCACGTGTTTCCCAGCATCGCACCACCCGGCATATTCGCCATGCTGGCCACCAGATATTTCGCCCGTTATGGCCTCAGCCCTGAAGAGGGGAAGACAATGATGGCCAAGATCTCGGTAAAGAGCCACCATAACGGCTCTTTGAATCCCAAGGCCCACCTTCGCAGGAGGATCACCGTGGAGCAGGTCCTGAATGCCCCCATCATCGCCTGGCCTCTTGGCGTTTTCGACTGCTGCGGTGTCAGCGATGGGGCGGCAGCAGCTGTAGTGGTGCGTGCTGAGGACGCCAAGAAGTACCGGGCCGACCCGATATACATCAAGGCGCTTCAGATATGCATCGGCCACGGACAGGGAAATGTGAGAAGCGATTGGGATTACACTCATATAGAGGAAACCGTCCGAGCCGGAATAGCGGCGTACGCCGAGGCAGGGATAAAGAACCCCCGCGAGGAGATAAGCATGGCCGAGGTCCACGACTGCTTCTCCATCACCGAGGCACTGATCATGGAAGACCTCCAGTTCTCCCCCAGGGGAAAGGTGAAGGAGGATATCGACTCGGGGTTCTTTGAGCTGACAGGGGGACTTCCGGTTCAGCCCGATGGTGGCCTCAAGTCCTTCGGGCATCCGGTGGGGGCCAGCGGACTCAGGATGCAGTATGAGATGTATAAACAGCTTCAGGGCAAGGCAGACCAAAGGCAAATAAAGGACCCTAGATTGGGACTCGTCCATAATCTAGGCGGCCCACCGTTCTCGCCCGCTATCGCTTGCGTAATTGTCGGGCTTTGAGCCAAGCAGAAAGAGGCTTCCCCAGACGCTCACAGTTGAGTGTAAGCTGACTCTTACCGACAAAAGGGGAGGACCCGTTGGCTCTCCGCAGTTACCCCCGACCAGGCACCACCACCGACCGAACCGGTGTGTGTCCCAAAAGAGGAACGCTGGCTTCGTTTCATTGAGACCTTAACCAAGAAAACCGCCCATTATTGGAAAAGAGCGCTTAGAGCAGTAATCGAATCAGTTTGTTGAAGCTACAGGGCAATTTAGTGCAGAAATTTAGAAAGGACCTATTTATTTTTAGATTGAAAAGAGGTTAAACTTGGTACAAATATGAAAAACTTAAGAAAATATGGAAACAAGCCTTTCAATGTAGCTGCCATTCACGGTGGACCGGGTGCACCCGGAGAAATGGCACCAGTTGCTCGAGAACTCTCCTCCGTTAGGGGTGTTCTAGAGCCACTTCAAACAGCAACAACACTTGAAGGGCAAGTCCAAGAGCTAAAGGCCGTTTTAGAAAAGAACGGAGATCTTCCTGTCACATTGATTGGTTTCTCATGGGGTGCAATGCTCAGTTTCATTTTTGCCGCCCAGTATCCTTCATTCGTAAAAAAACTCATACTCATTGGGAGTGGGGCCTACGAAGAAAAATATGCCGTAAACATTATGAAAACTCGGTTAAGTCGGCTTAGTGAAGAAGAAAGAGAGGAAGCCCTTTCCCTGATGGAAACCTTGAACGACCCCGCCATTGAAGCCAAAAACACGCCCATGGCCCGACTTGGAAAGTTGATATCCAAGGCTGACTCATATAACCCCTTGCCCCATGACAGCGAGATACTAGAATGCCAGTACGATATCTATCAAAGTGTATGGGAACAAGCTAGGGAGCTAAGAAGCAGTGGGAAGCTTTTAGAGTTCGGGAAGAGAATCCAATGTCCTGTAGTCGCGATCCATGGCGACTACGATCCACATCTTTCCGAAGGGATCAAAGGCCCCCTTTCTCGCATTCTAAAAGACTTTCGACTCATCCTGCTAGAAAAATGCGGTCATTGTCCTTGGATCGAACGGAGCGCGAGAGATAGATTCTATAATATCCTTAAGAAGGAAGCTTTTTCCGACCTATCGCGCCCTTAGGAAGGGACCGGTGTGTGATATAGTATACTGGCTACTGAAACGAGCCTTCACGCCCCAAGCGTTCGCGTTGTCAGTTCAATATCCGGCAGTCTGACTGGAAAACAGTGAGGGGGTATTGCGTGCAGGTCAGACTCTGACTGCCAGCGCAAAGGGTGTGCCGCTGGTCGATTGCATTGGCACCACGGTAGTGGTGGAATGAGAACACGACTGGGACAGCCCCCGAGATAGCTGGCGGTTTTCCCCTGAGGCGACATTATAAGGTTCAACTAATGATTATGCCTATAGCCATCAGCAAAGGGAGCAGAAGCGTGAGCAACACGTTGCGCCCCATGACTGGTATCAGGTTTTCTATCTCATCGCAGTACTTGCGAGCCCCTTTCACCGCCATCAGGCCAAGCGGCAGCGTCAACAAACCAAAGAGAGCCATGTAAGGCAAGACCCCCACCGCCACGGAGACGACCAGAGCCACATACGCAGCCACGAGCAACAAGGCATAAACATCAGAGCTTCCCTTTCTGCCGATAACTATTGGCAGGTGCCGCCGAGCTACCGTGGCATCGGCCTCAACATCAGGGAACTGGTTCAGTAGAAGCAGGTTGCTAACAAGGAAAAATGGCACAATGGAAGCCAGGCCTACCGCCAAACTATACGTGCCCGTCAGGGCGAAATATGTGCCCATGACCATAAGCGGGCCAAAGCCGAGCCCCGGAGCTATCACGCAAAGCAACGGTGTCCTGGTAATGTGTGTGGTATAAAAGTAGATAGTGGCAAGGCCCACAACCCCCAGCGGAATGATGGCAGCACCGTGGACGTAGTAGAAGTATCCCCCAATCGCAATGATTGCGGCAATGCATACAACGCCCAAGATATAGACGCTCCGAGGGTTAAGAAGTCCCTCTATCAGCACGCCACTGCCGCCGCTGAAGGGCGTCCTCACAGTCTTGAAGTCCACTCCGCTTTGATAGTCAAAGTACTCATTGAGGACGTTGACCGCTATATGGGCCAATAGAGCTCCTACAAAAGCCAGGGCTAGATAAAGGGCGTTTATGGAATATGATTCATATACCGCTACTGACACCCCAACAAGCACCGATATAGGTGTCAACACCAGAAAGGGGAGTCGTATCTGCATAAGCCATATTCTCACAGCCGCCATCACAGTCTATCTCCCCTAGCCAGAAGTCTGGCATATCAGTGACAAGCTATTCAAATAGCTTGACGCTGAGCATAGATAGTATGATGAAAACTACAACGAGAACGATGGTGAAGCGAAAGAGCGTCCTCTCAACGCCACGCCTGGTTCTGAACGCTGATTCACCCGACCCGCCAAATATACCGCCCAACCCCCCTCCCCGCACCTGGGCCAGGATGACAACGACCACCATCAGAGCAATGATAATCTGAGCAACATTAAGTAGCGACATATTACTACCCTATACCGGCTGGCCCTCCCCTAATCTATTCCTGAGCAGTTCGTTCACCACCTGTGGATTGGCCTGTCCTTTAGTTGCTTTCATCACCTGCCCCACCATAAACTTCAGGGCCTGTTCCTTGCCCTGCTTGTAATCGGCTACCGCCTGGGCATTCTCTAGCAGCACTCGATCCACTATCGCCTCCAGCTCAGGAGCAGCGCTGATCTGAGCGAGTCCTTTTTCCTTCACGATCTCGGGGGCTCGCCTTCCGCTATGGAACATCTCCTCGAAGACCGTCTTCGCCATCTTAGTACTCAGCGTCCCCTTTTCGATGAGGTCAAGCATCTCGACGAGGTGTTGCGGCTCAACCTTGCAGTCGCCGATCTCGGTGCCTGTGACATTGAACAGTCTGGCGAACTCCCCCAACAGCCAGTTGGCAACCGTTTTGGCATTCCTCTTTAAGTCTGAATCTTCGGGGAAAAGCTTAAGGCAGCTTTCAAAGTAGTCAGCCTGCGCTCTGGATGCCGTGAGGAGGTTGGCATCGTACCGCGACAGGCCGTATTGGGACATGAATCTATCCCGCGTGGCGTCGGGGAGTTCGGGAAGGCGTGACCTCATCTCCCCAACCAATTCCCGGCTCACGACCAGCGGCGGGAGGTCGGGTTCCGGGAAATAACGGTAGTCGTGGGCATACTCCTTGCTCCTCTGGGATACGGTGATGTCCCTGTCCTCCACCCAACCCCTGGTCTCCTGCAGCAGTTGCCCACCCTCCTCAACTATCTTACGCTGCCGCTCCACCTCGTACTCCAGAGCCCGGTAAACCGACTTGAAGCTGTTCATGTTCTTGACTTCGACCTTGGCCTGAAACTCGCTGCTGCCAGCGGGGCGAACGCTGACGTTGGCATCGCAGCGGAAGCTCCCCTCCTCCATATTCCCCGTGGACACCCCAAGGTACTGGAGAATACTGCGCAGCTTTATCAGGTACTGCCGCGCTTCCTCCGGAGAGCGCAGGTCAGGCTCGCTCACGATCTCCATCAGGGGCGCCCCAGCGCGGTTCACATCTACCAGGCTGTAGGACTCTCCACTTGGGTCGGTACGGTGCCAGAGCTTAGCCACATCCTCTTCCTGGTGAACCCGGGTGATCCCGACGCGCCTGCTCTCGCCATCCACCTCGATAGTAAGCCAGCCATTACGGGAGAGCGGGCTGTCGTATTGAGATATCTGATAGCCCTTCATCAAGTCCGGGTAGGGATAGTTCTTGCGGTCGAACCTAGTGGACTCAGAGATGGTGCAGTTTAGCGCCAGGGCGGTCATGATTGCGTACTCAATTGCCTGGCGGTTGATAGTGGGCAATACACCGGGCATGCCCAGGCACACGGGACAGACATGGGTATTGGGGGGAGCACTGGCATAATCGGTGCTGCAGCTACAGAACATCTTGCTCTTGGTCAAGAGCTGAGCATGCACCTCCAGCCCGATGACAGTCTCGTACTCCATCTGCCCCTTCTCGTTAGCGCACTTCTACGTAGTATATCAGCGCCGGCAACGAGTAGCAAGGGCAATAGCTGGCACCTAAATCTGCGATTCTATTACTGGAGTGAATTACATATCCCTGTGCCAGATTTATCTCCAAGGCATTCAGGACGGATGGTTGAAGCTAAGCGATTCTGCTGAGTTGTTAGGAAGGGTGTGGATGATAACATCGACAACGAGCAGGCACCTATTATTTAGGCTTAGCCCGAGAAAGTGAGGGTAAGGCTGTCATTGCGAGCGTGGCGAAGCAACCCCGTAGTGCCTTCGTCCCCTTTACCCGCAGGATTGCTTCGTCCCCTTCGTTTCGCTCAGGGCTTCGGCTCACGGGGCTCCTCGCAATGACACTTTGACATTGATGGAAATCTATTCCTAGACTGTTCAGGCGGTCTATGGTATATTCAGGGGAAAACACCGGGGAGCATTAGAAACCCCCAAAGAGGTTTCCTCGGCGGTGGTAGCCATGGACATGGCAGACGCCCGGGCGAAGTTGATCCGGCAACTAACTCACGAGATCAGGGACCAGAAGGTGCTCGAGGTGATGGGCCACATCCCTCGCGAGCTATTTGTGCCCCCCTCAAGCCATCATCTGGCCTACGAAAATATACCTCTGCCCATCGAGATGGGACAGACGATCTCCCAGCCGTTAATCGTCGGCGTTATGACCGAGGCACTGGAGCTCAAAGGAAGCGAGAAGGTGCTGGAAGTCGGGACCGGCAGCGGCTACCAGGCAGCCATCCTCGCTGAGCTGGCGCGGTGGGTAGTCTCTGTGGAAAGGCATGAGAAGCTAGCCGAGGGAGCAAGGGCTGTTTTGGCCCTGCTGGGAATCAAAAACGTGGAGGTCCATCTCGCTGAGGAGACCCTGGGCTGGCGGACGGAAGCACCTTACGATGCCATAATAGTCACCGCCGGCGCGCCCAACGTGCCCCAACAACTACTAGACCAACTGGACGTAGGGGGTCGCTTGGTAGTCCCCGTGGGCTCACCATTTGAGCAGGACCTGATAAAAGTGGTCAAGCGAAAGGGGCGGCTGGTGAGCATCAACCTGGGCCCCTGCCGCTTTGTCCCTCTCATCGGGGAAGGCGGCTGGCAGAGGGAATAGGCAAACCGCCCCGTCACCTAGCCATATCCTTGCTACATACGAGGGAAATTCTAAATACTAATTCCGTTCGGCTGAGCTCACGACGAAGCCTAAGCACCAAACAAATTCAAAATTCAGCGTACAGCTAACAGCATTCAGCAATCAGATAACATAATGCCCTGAAGTAGCGTCGTGACTCCTGTCACGACAAAGAATTCGTTGCCCCCCGGAGTGGCAACGCTACGCTTCAAATTTGGTGCTTAAGTACGGTTCATGCCCCCACTATTCAGGGGGGTATGTATCCCCGCTGCTGCCCGCTTCCACACCACTTTTTGGCTGTCAAGTCTTACATTTCGTTGACTGAGGTGATACAATAACTTGTAGGGCTAGGATTAGGAGACAGGCACCTTCACTTTGAACATGACATCGATTGTCCTCGTCGGTGGCCGCAGCTCTCGCTTTGGTAGAGAAAAGCACACAGAGATAGTTGCCAGGAAGAGCCTGATCGAGCGAACCATCAGTCATCTGATATCACTGAGCGCTGAAATCCTGATCGTGATTTCGAATAGACAATCGAGGTCATCCTTCTCTCTGTATGCCGAAGCTAAAACGGTGGTTGACCTTTATCCGGCAAAGGGCCCTCTGGGAGGCATCTATACCGGTCTGGTGTACTCGACCAGCTTTCATAATCTGGCAGTAGGCTGCGACATGCCCTTTCTCAACCTGGACCTGCTGCGCTACATGATCGACCTATCCCCTGATTTCGATGTCGTCATGCCCAGGATAGGGCAGCTTAAGGAGCCACTTCATGCACTCTACGCCAAGAACTGCCTGCTCCCGATGGAAAGGCTGCTCAAGGGGGGCAATCTCAAGATCGCAGACTTCCTCGACTCAGTGAGGGTAAGGTATGTGGAGAAAGACGAGATAGATAGATTCGACCCCGAGCATTTGAGCTTTTTTAATATCAATACGCAAGCCGATTTGGAGAGAGCACGGATGCTGGCATCGCAAGGAATCACCCAAAGAAACTGTGCTGGCCGCAGGCATGAGGAAGGCTGAGACATGATCCCTGTTGAGGAAGCTCTGGAGAAGGTCCTGAGCTACTTTGATATGCTTGAAGCAGAAGACGAGCTGATCCTGGAGAGCCTGGGGCGGGTTTTAGCAGGGGATATATACTCCACTATCAACATCCCTCCGATGGATAATACGGCTATGGATGGCTATGCGGTGCAGGCCCAGGACACCGTGGGCGCCACACGCTCCTCTCCTAACATTTTTCGCGTCATCGGGGAGGTAGCTGCGGGCTATCTAACGAAAGAGGAGGTTATGCCCGGTACTGCCATCCGAATCATGACCGGCGCCCCCATACCCAAAGGTGCCGACGCCGTGGTCCAGTTCGAGGATACCGATGAGGAGTTACGTAAGGCGCGGAATCAACCTCTGAGGGAGATCGGGGTTCTGCGCGAGGTAGAAGAGGGGCTGAACATAAGGCGAGCAGGGGAAGACATCTCCAGCGGCAGCCTGGTTTTGAAGAAAGGAACATTACTTCGCCCTCAGGAGATAGGCGTTCTCGCCTCGCTGGGGCGTGAGGTGGTTCCCGTTATTCGGCGTCCTCTGGTGGCGATTCTGGCAACAGGCGATGAGCTTGTGGACGTCGGCAAGCCCCTGCCGCTGGGCAAGATTTATAGTAGCAACACCTACAGCCTTGCCGCCCAGGTTATTCGCTACGGCGGCATCCCCAAGATACTGGGCATTGCCCGTGACAACGTCCAGGCGCTGGAGGACAAGATAAAACAAGCCCGAGATGCTGACCTGCTCATCACCTCGGCAGGGGTATCTGTAGGGGATTACGACATGGTCAAGGATGTCCTGGCCAGGCAGGGAGAGGTGACGTTCTGGACAGTACGCATGAAGCCGGGCAAGCCACTAGCCTTCGGGGTAATGCGACTGGGTAAAAGTATGATACCCCACCTGGGTCTCCCTGGGAACCCGGTAAGCTCAATGATCGCCTTTGAGCAGTTCGCCCGACCAGCCATCCTCAAAATGCTGGGAAGGAAGAATCTTGACAAGCCTACTATCGATGCCAAGAGCGAAAGCCGCGTGAAGAATACGGATGGGCGGCGCGTTTTTGCCCGGGTGAGGGTGAGTAAGCAAGGGGGCCAATACATCGCTCGCCTCGTGGGGCCTCAGGGCTCGGGAGTCCTCACCTCCATGGCACAGGCTAACGGGCTCATGATTGTTCCCGAAGATGTGCCTTCGGTCGAGGTGGGGGACGATGTTGCGGTGCAGATGCTGGATTGGAACGAGGAGATATAGTCAAAGAAACAGGTAGGAGAGCCGAAGATGGTTCCTATTGTCTGCGTTGTCGGTAAGAGGGGAGTAGGCAAGACACACGTTATGGAGATGTTGGTAGCTGAGCTCAAGAATCGAGGCTACCGGGTGGCTACCGTCAAGCACAGCGCTCATGACTTCAACCTGAACCAGGAGGGAAAAGACTCCTGGCAACACGCCCAGGCAGGAAGCGATGCCGTGGTTATTAGCTCGCCCCAGAAGCTTGCCCTGATCAGGAAGGTAGACCACGACAACACCCTGGCCGAGCTCTCCCGGTTTATCGGCCCGGATTTCGATGTCATCCTCGCCGAGGGATTCAAGCACGACAAAGCGGTCAAGATCGAGGTTCACCGCAAGGAACAGGGGACAGAGCTAATATGCGAGCGGGAGGAACTCCTAGCCGTTGTTACCGACGAACAACTGGAGCGGAACATACCTCAATATGCCCCGGATGATGCCCCGGGGTTGGTTGATCTCATCGAGAAGAGATACCTCAACAAGGAGGAGAAAGAGGTGGTTTCCCTCTTTGTCAACGGGGAGCCGGTTCCGCTCAACGACTTTGTCCGACGTTTGTTCAGCAACACACTGTTTGGCATGGTCTCATCGTTGAAAAGGATTCCACAGGCCACCGGCATTGACATATCGGTCAGAAGGAAAGCCAGAGAATGATTTTCGAGGCAGCCGATTTCGTTTTCGAACCACCGAGGGAGATAGCGTTCGCCAGCCGCGTTCTGATCAAGCCCAGTGCCCGCTGCTGCCAGCCTCACCCGATAACTACCAGCCGCGAGACCCTGGAGGCGCTCATCGTCGGCATCAGGAGGGTCAGCGCGGCTGACATCCTGCTCCTCGAGAGAAGCTCAGGTCCTGAAACGATGCATTCGATCTACCGAGAGCTGGGCTATGATTTCCCACACACGATGTTGCTCGATGTCGACCAATGCGTTCCTGTGGCAGTGGAAAACCCTCTCCCCAGACCCCTCGCCATCTCCACATTCTGGGTGCCCAATGTAATATTGTCCTGCGATTTTCTGATAACCGTTGCCCCGTTCAAGGTAGTAGCAGGTAGCGGCGATTTTACCATCAAGAACCTTCTGGGGTTGCTCCCCGCTGCCAGGTATCAGCACGAGCTGAAGGCCCTAAACGGGTTCGAGCTGCATAAGGACATCGACAATATCACCGCCGATCTCTACTTCACCCTGCCCTTCGACCTGGGGATAGTCGATGGCCGCAAGAAGCTAACCAGCGCCGGTGATCCTCTCCAGGGAGAGATCGAGGACTACGGCAAGGTCTTTGTCGGCCCGCCCTATGAGGTGGACTACGAGGCTTCTCAGGCCGCAGGAGTAGTGACAGGATGTCTTCGCCTGATCGAGGAAGCTAAAGCTGAAAAGGGGAGGTCAGTTAGTGACAATGGAGAACGATAGGGACAACGGCGAGGCACAGTGTAGCTATTTTATAGATATGAACTGGTACCAGGAGCAGGGGCGTTCCTTCACACTACTCGCCACAAGCCGTTTTTGCCCCTCGTCTCAGAAGAAGAAAATACCGAAGTCAGAAACTGCTCTATTGAACACCCTAAAGCAGTGCTGCTCCAGATGGGAAGGATTTGTCACTCCAAGTATGCCCTTGCTAGAGATGATCTTTCGCCTCTTTCTCGCTAACGGCAACGAGCCTCTCGCTCTTGAGCAGATACAAGCAGAACTGCAGCAACGGTTGAGTGACACCAGCAGCCCCAGAGACCTCTCCATACCCAAGCTGAAACGCATTATCGAAGAGGATCGCTACTACGGATTGCGGCCTGCTACTCCGGCTGATGTGGAAGAGCCTAATACTTCACCCCAAAGTGATTGAACCACCCGTTGTACTCTGACCACTTCACATCCACCTCGTTCACTTTAGCCCGGGGAGGGCCGCTATTAAGGTGGCTAAGCAATTCGTCAAGGCTTTCCTTTTCGCCTTCCGCATAAACCTCAAGCGTTCTGCCATCCGAAAGATTCTTGACGTAGCCTTTTAGTCCCAGTGCTCTGGCATTTCTCAGGACAAAGAAGCGGAAATTGACATCCTGAACGCGGCCATATACGGTAGCAAAAAAGGCTGCAAGCTGCGACATTCCACAACCTCCACAGGCACCTTACAAAACCCTGAGGACCCTGACAAAGGAGCGAGTCTCGATGCGGTCCAGGCGGTGCAGGCCGCAGTCTTGGGCAATTCTTACCGCCTCGGCGAACTCCTCGCCAGAAACAGGACGCGCCAGCTCAGGGATATCAAAGGCCTTGTTGCAGGGATGGTACTGGGCCATTACATTAAGATAGGTATTGGTCGAGATCTTCTGGCGCAGAAAGCGACAAACCTCAGCGGTCCCCGCAAACCCGTGGGGCAACACGAGATGGCGCACCAGCAGACCCTGGGTGGCAACACCATGATCATCTAGCTGTAGGTCTCCTGCCTGGCGATGCATCTCCTTCACCGCCGCCTTATTTATCTCGGGGTAATTCTCTATGCCAGAGAAGCGCTGAGCCGTTTTCTCATCAGAGTACTTCATGTCGGGCATATAGATATCGACGATGCCATCGAGAAGATTAAGGGTCTCTAAAGAGTCGTAGCCCCCGCTGTTGTAAACCAGTGGAACAGAAAGCCCACCCTTTACCGCGATCTCCAGCGCCTCGAGTATCTGAGGGACCACGTGAGTTGGGCTCACGAAGTTGATATTATGGCAACCCCTCCGCTGCAGAGAGAGCATCATTTCCGCCAGTTCATTGCTCCCCACCCCATGCCCTTCGCCAAGCTGGCTTATAGTGTAGTTCTGGCAGAAGCAACACCTAAGATTGCAATAGGTGAAAAATATCGTCCCCGAACCACTAGTCCCCACCAGCGGTGCCTCCTCGCCGAAGTGTGGCCCGAAACTTGAGACCAATGCCTGCCTTCCGGTGCGGCACTTCCCCACCTCACCCTCCAGACGGTTGACCCCGCAGCGGCGAGGACAGACATGACAATCCTCCAGGAGCGCTAGTGCCTGCTCCACCCGCTCCCGTAGCTTGCCTGCCTCATACAGTCGCCGATAGACTGCTATCGAGCTACTCTTCTTCCTCAATGCCCTTCTCTTTCCTTCCCTTCTTAATAACCTCAACAGAGGCAGGAGTGGGCAACAGCTCCGAGACTGACGGCTTCTTGGCCCCTTTTTTGGGCTTCTTTGGCTCTCGGTGTCGATAATCTCTTTTACCCATCTTAAACCCCTTCCTGACCTTCTGGAGATGCCTTATCTTTCAGCTAGAGTTTAGCAAAAGAAAAACAGTGTGTAAAGGAACGGGGCTTCTGTAGTGTAAACCAAATGCCAACTGCTCAATCAAGAGGCTGCCTATCTCGACGCGACTCCAGCCACTTCTTCTTCTGCTCTGCCCTGACGTCAGCATCGGTGGACTGGTAGCTCTGGAGAAAGGCCTCTTTGAATGTAGGAAAGCTGTTGTCGAGGATAGATTGCCTTATCTGCTCCATCAATCTCACGATGAACCTCAGGTTATGGATTGTAGCCAGCCGGTAGGCTAGAAGCTCCTGGCACTTAAAGAGGTGGTGAAGATAAGCAGCGGAGAAATTACGGCAGGTATAGCAGTCGCAGTCGGGATCGATTGGCCCCTCTTCCTCTCTAAAGCGAGCATTTCCTATACCGTGGCGGCGGCTTTGGCTGAAGACAGCGCCGTTCCGACCCAACCTGGTAGGCAGGGCGCTATCGAACATGTCCACCCCATGTGCGACACACTCCACCAAGTCTTCTGGCGACCCCACCCCCATCAAGTAGCGCGGCCTATCCTCCGGGAGAAGGGCCACGGTTTCATCGAGCATAGCGTGCATCAGCTCCTTCGGTTCCCCCAAGCTCAGCCCTCCAATGGCATAGCCGGGTAAGTCCAACGATGTAAGGAAGTTAGCCGACTGTCGCCGCAGTTCAGCAAAGGTGCCCCCGTGTACGATGCCAAAAAGAGCTTGGCTTTCCCGACCATGCCTTCGCTGGCACCTCTCGGCCCAAAGATGGCTGCGCTCCATAGCCCGCCGGATGCCCTTTAGATCATCCCCATAGGGAGGGCACTCATCGAAAACCGTGATAATGTCGCCACCGAGTTTCTCTTGGAATTCGATGGCAAGCTCAGGGGTGAGGAAGTGCTCGCTGCCGTCGATATGTGAGCGAAACAGGGCACCTTCGTCGCTGATGCGACGAAGGTGCCCCAGGCTGAATACTTGAAAACCGCCGCTATCGGTGAGAATCGGCCCATCCCACGACATGAACCGGTGTAATCCCCCCAACCTTCTAATGGTCTCCACCCCAGGCCTGAGATAGAGATGATAGGTGTTGGCCAAGACCATCCCCACACCCAATGATTCAAGGTCGTGAGGAGTTAGGGTCTTAACCGTCCCCTGGCTTCCCACTGGCATGAAAAGAGGCGTTGGCACCGAGCCGTGAGGCGTAGTCAGTCTCCCGGCACGGGCCCCCGTTTTGGGGCACGCCTTCGCTAACTGGAAGAGCTGGCTCATTAAGAATTAGACCCAGAAATTCAAACAGAGGACGGTGAAAATCAGACCCAGATAAGGAAAAGCGGAAAGCTTGTACACCTTCCATGCATCCCGGGAGGCACCGCTCTTGAGGAGATTGTAATTGGCATAGACCATTATGATACCCAGGATATTCGCTACCCCGAAATAGAGCCAACCGAAGTCGCCAACCACCCAGAGAGCGATAGAGGCTGCGTAAAGCAGAACCGATAAGACCAATAAGAACTTCATGGCATCCTCGGCCTTCCAGGTGACAGGGAAATATGCGACCCCGGCCTGGAGATAATCTTCACGGTTAGCGACCATAACGCTCCAAACATGCAGCGGGATCCAGACGGCGATAAGAATGCAGAGGAAGAGGATAGTCATATCCAGTCGGTGGGTGACAGCCACGTAGCCGATGAGCACCGGGGCACAACCTGCAATGCCACCTTGAATTACACACATCACCCTTTTACGAAACACTGAGGCTGCGACGGTGCCGCCAAGACCGAAGACGAAGCAAAGCGGATGCAAGAACCATGCCAGAGTTAGCGCAACAAGAACCAGGAATATGCTCCATACCAGAGCCTTTTTGGCAGGAACTATCCGCTTCGCCGGCAGCGAGCGTAGATGGGTCCTCCTCATCCTGGCATCGACATCCCGGTCAAGGTAATTGGTCAAGCCGTTAGCGCCAGCGCTTCCCAGTGTGATCGCCACCAGGGCGAGCAAAAGCACATCCCACGGAGCGCTGCCATGCCCGGCAATGATTGCTGAGCAGACTCCGATGAAGGCCAGCAAAACGGTCTCGCGCGGTTTGAGCACCGTGATATAATCGATGATCGCCTTTCCCTGGGGTTTTCCACCTAGCTCATGTACCAATGTCCCCTGAGCCGCTTCAGTAGCCTCTATCACGCCTGACACTCTCCTCGAGCTTTTTCCTGTACGCTCTTATAATATCATGCCGCCGCAATACTCCCAATAGTCTGGTGCGGTCATTGCGATCCACTACCGGGATACGTCCCACATCCTTGGCCCCGAGCTTGAGCAAGGCCTCATATAGAGATTGATCGGGGTAGGCCACAATCGGGGACTTCGTGGCTATGTCTTCTACCCTCAGCTCATCACTCTCACTGGTCGTGGCAGACTCAACATCAGCCAAGGTAACTACGCCGAAGAGACGGCCATCTTCGCCAACAACAGGGAATCCATGATGACCAGTCCGAGAGGCCTTGGACAGCAGCTCACTAACCGGCATCTTTGGTGAAACAGTGGGAAAATCTCGGGTCATTGCCTCGCCCACGGTGATAGACCTCATCACATCCACATCTTCATAGCGGCGAAGGTCGATGCCAGCCCTACGCACCTTGGTAGTGTAGATGGTCTCAGGATTGAATCCTCTGGCAACTACGGTGCTGATAACCACCGCTAGCATCAGGGGCAGGATAATGTTGTAGTCCCTGGTCATCTCGAAAAGGATGATGATCGCGGTGATCGGGGCCCGCGCCGCTCCTGCGAACACTGCTGCCATGCCCACTACAGCGTACGCGCCTGAAGGAGCAGTGATCGTGGGGAAAATTCTGTGGGCCGTCTCACCAAAGGCACCACCAAACATAGCACCCAAGAAAAGGGAGGGGGCGAAGATCCCCCCACTGCCACCACTGCCGATGGTAACCGAGGTGGCTATCAGCTTTAGCACCCCCATGATAAGCAGAGTGCTCACGGCTATATCGCCGAGGAGAGCCCTTTCCACACCCTCATAGCCTACGCCAAACAGGTCAAGGCTATAGAACCCGATTAGCCCGATGAAAATCCCGCCGAAGGCGGGCTTCAGGTACGATGGGAACTTCCAGCCATCGAATATATCCTCTGACTTATACAAAACGTAGATAAAGACGAGAGCGACAACGCCAGCAGCAATGCCGAGAACGACATATATAGGTATCTCCCAGGCGCTGATCAACTCGTACGCAGGCACCAGGAAGGATTGTGTATCTCCCAGGAACGCGTGGGCGACGACATCGGCCACAACGGAGCTAATAACAACGAACGCGAAGCTGCGGGAGATAAATCTGCCCAGGATCACCTCAAGGGCGAAGAATACACCGGCGATGGGCGCGTTGAAGGTCGCGGATATGCCCCCTGCAGCGCCACAGGCGATAAGGGTTCTCAGCCAGTCTTCAGGTAGCCTGAGCCATTGCCCTACAGCCGAACCTATGGAGGAGCCGATTTGCACAATCGGCCCCTCACGTCCCACCGAGCCACCGCTCCCGATACATATCGACGACGCCAACGTCTTGACTATCGATACCCGAGGACGTATACGCCCCCCCTTGGCAGCCACCGCTGCCATTACCTCAGGGACGCCATGCCCTTTGGCCTCCCTGGCAAGAAAATGGATGATGAGCCCAACCAGGAGCCCACCGATGACCGGTATCAAAATGACGTAGTGTCTGCCCAGGGCCCCGAATACCTGCTCCCCGCCATCAAAGAAAAGCGATTGGAAGGTCGATATCAACCACCTGAAGGCCACAGCCCCCAGCCCGGCGGCAACCCCCACCAGGGCAGCTAAAGCTATGCCGGTCGTGGTCTCTGAAGCGGTCAGCCATCCACGAAGGCGCTGCAGCCGAGCTACAATTGGCTCATATAGCTTCATTACTTTCGAAAATAAAGTTTAATCCGTTCGCCCTGAGCTTGTGGAAGGGCCGTTCATGGTTCGACAAGCCTGTCCTGAGCGGAGCCCTGAGCAGAGCCGAAGGGCTCACCTCGAACGGCATCTGGCACATTAATTTTCGTCATTCGTTGGTAGGCACTCGCCCATGGGGGTTATCTAGCTTTGCAGCAGTTCCCGAATCACACTTACCGCCACTTCACGGGGGACATCACCACGAATCACCGGCTGACCGACACTAGCAAGCAAGACCCAATGCACCTTCTCTTCACCTGTCTTTTTGTCCAGCTCCATAGCACGAAGTATTCTTTCGATATCGACATCGGAGCAGCCTGTAGGCAGATTGAATCTTCGCAGCAAAGCTTGTTGCCGCTCCACGACCTCCTGGGAGAGTAGTCCCAGCCGCTGGCTGATCATAGCTGCGCCCATCATCCCGATAGCGACCGCCTCCCCGTGGAGAAAACCCTCGTAGCTCGTGGCTGCCTCCAGACCGTGCGCAATCGTATGCCCGTAATTCAAAATAATCCGTATCCCCCGCTCTTTCTCGTCCTCGCTCACTACCCTGGCTTTGATCGCAGCGCTTCGCGCCACTACCTCGGTGGTAACTTCCTTCTCCGCTTTGAGCAGCTCCCCTGACCGCTCCTCCAGGAGCCTCAGCAGATGCGGGTCGCAGATCATGGCATGCTTTATTACCTCTGCCCAACCTGAGACAAACTCCCGGCGTGGCAGAGTGGTCAGGGTCTGGATATCGGCAAGAACCAGCCGCGGCTGGTAAAAGGCGCCAATCAGGTTCTTGCCCTCGGGATGATTTATCCCCACCTTCCCCCCGATAGCGGAATCGACCATGCCTACCACGCTAGTGGGTATCTGGACCAGGGGCAATCCGCGGAGGAACGTGGAAGCCACAAACCCAGCGAGGTCTCCCACCACGCCCCCACCCAAGGCGACGATGCTATCGCCACGCTCCGCGCGGTGCTCCACCAGCCAATCGTAGATGCTGACTGCCGTCCCAAAGGATTTGCTTCGCTCCCCCTGAGGTACTACCATAAAGTCCACGGCGAAGCCAGATTCCTCCAAAATACTCTTCACCCTGTCACCGTAGAGCGGAAACACCCGGTCATCGCTCACAATATGGGCCCTGCCCTGGAGTCCCGCGTTTCGCATCCGCCTCCCCAACTGATCGAGGAAGCCCCAGCCGACAAACACGGGGTAGCTCTCGGTAGCAGTAGTAACCACGCAGGCAGCACCTTGCTGCTCACAATATGGAGCATCGGATTCCCTTGCATCGGGCATAGAAGGAAGGAGAATCCTCTCCATTTTTTCGCTCCTCCCGTACCTCCAGCCGCGTATCACCTCCTCTGCCGCCTCCTCGAAGGTCAGATTGTCGGTGTGCACCGTCCAGTCAGAGAGAGCATAGTAGGGCTGACGAAATCCTTTGAGCCACTCGATGCGCCTCAACGGCTCGGGGCCAGCGAGCAGGGGCCGAACCTCCTGGTCATCGCTAGCCTCAGCATCCTTAAGTAGCCGTTGATATATTGTAGCTGGCTTCGCTTCAAGGCAGACAACTACACCGCTCGCCATCATCAGCTCCCGGTTAGAGGCATTCATAATGGCACCGCCGCCGGTGGAGACAACCGCCTCCTTCTCCAAGCACACCCTCTCCAACACCTCCCTCTCCAGCTCGCGAAACCGGCTCTCCCCATCCTGGGCGAATATCTCAGCAATTGGCTTGCCACAGAGCTGGACGATCTCCTCGTCAGTATCGACGAAACTCCAGCCCAACCTCCTGGCTACCTCCTGGCCAACCTTCGTTTTGCCGGTATAGGAGAAGCCCGTCAGGATGATGTTTCCAGCAGTTCCTTCACCCACTTTACCCCTTCTCGATAGTCATAGTCTCCCAGCGCCTCAGGATAGGAGCGCTCACTTTCAAAGATAATAGAAATTGAGTTCTTATCGGACGTCAGCGCCCGTAAAACCCGGGCGATGTCAACCCAGCCATCCTCAGCCCTCTGGCTGGGGTGTACCGGGATATGCCGAAAGGCGAGATAATCGTCCCGACTACGGGCATTCCAAAGATGGATCGAGCCCAGATAGTGTAGAAGTTCCGCCGCAAAATCGTAAAGATCAAAGCCATTGTCAAGGGCAGCCAGATGCGCATGAGCAGTGTCAAAACAGTAGCGTAGGGGGGAGTACTCTTCAAGCAGCGCAGTTAGGAATTCGGCATTAATCAGAGGACTTTGACCTACACCCTCTATATGAATGGGGATACCCCTCTTCAAGCTGAGCTCGGCGAGGCGCTCGCAGCTCCTCCAGGCAATCGCTTCCAATTTCTCCTCGCTCTCACCCGAAGCATCCGATGTTGGCGAGGGGAAGTGAACTACCACATACTCAGCCCCATATTCCTCGGCCTGGTCCATAGTCAAGGTGATCATCTTCATGGTCAATTCCCTGTTATCCCTGTCCACGTCGCAAAGAAAGGACCAGGTCGGAGGCTGAGGGTACCACTCAAGCTGAATCAAAGGAGCATGTATGCTCCAGTCAAGGTTATGATGCTCGATCAACCGTCTAAGCTTGGGAAGATCATCAGCGGGAAGGTTATAGAACTCGCCGCGATTAAGGCCATTGTCAACTATTATCTCCTCCAAGAGGTCGATTTGATGGCAGTGAAAGCCAAGACTAATCATGCTGTCTTCCGGCGCGAGTGTTCAGCTATCAGCACTCAGCTTTTCAATTAAAAAGGTCACTAAATTCCCCTTAGTCCCCCTTTAGAAAAGGGGGATTTAGGGGGATTTGCTGAACGCTTACGATTCAAGATAACTTCGATAATTGCGCAAAGTCTCGGCAATATGGTCGCCCCCGAACTTCTCCAACACCGCTTCAGCGAGGACTATAGCCAGCATCGCCTCTCCAATAACCCCCGCGGCGGGGACCACACAGACGTCGCTTCGTTCGAAATGGGCCTCAACTGCTGCGCCGGTTCTCAAATCGGCCGAGGGCAAAGGTTTAGCTAGGGTTGGAATCGGCTTAACAGCAGCGCGGACAACTATGGGCTCGCCGTTACTCATACCCCCCTCAATCCCCCCAGCGCGGTTGGTGACGTGCCGCCACTGCCGCTCTGCATCGGGCTCGATCCTGTCGTGAACCTGCGAGCCCGGAAGGCTTGCCACGGTAAATCCTGCCCCGATCTCCACACCTTTCACTGCGTTTATGCTCATCATCGCCTGGGCTATCCTGCCATCGAGCCTGCGGTCCCAGTGGACATGGCTCCCCAGGCCGATAGGCACCCCGCTGGCGACAACCTCGAAAACACCACCCACGCTGTCACCTGCTTCCCTAGCCTCATCGATGGCAGAGAGCATGGCCCTTTCAGCCTCGCTATCGGCGCAGCGAAGGGGCGAGCTCTCCACCCCAGCCCAGTCAATAGAATCGGCTTGCTTGCTCCAGCATCCCCCGATACAAACCGTATGGCTGTGTATCTCAATACCGAACTCCGCGAGCAGCTTGCGGGCCACAGCGCCGACAGCGACTCGACTCGCTGTCTCCCGAGCGCTGGCCCGCTCCAGGATAGGCCGGACGTCGTCGAGACCGTACTTGATAGCCCCCGCCAGGTCGGCGTGGCCGGGGCGGAGCTGTGTCACGGGCTCGATCTCCTGCTCCACAGGTGAGATACTCATTACCTGCTTCCAGTTCTCCCAATCGCGGTTCCATATAAGAAGTGAGATAGGGCTGCCCATAGTCAACCCATGGCGTACCCCGGAGATTATGTCGGCGCGGTCCTGCTCGATATCCATGCGGGCTCCCCTGCCGTATCCAGCCTGGCGACGAGCGAGGTCGCGAGCTATGTAGTCCTCATCGAGAGCCAGCCCCGCGGGCACCCCCTCGATGATGGCCACCAGCCCCTTGCCGTGAGATTCACCCGCGGTTAGAAAACGAAACATAGATAATACCTTCGCGCTGATTCATCAAGACGACTCAGCATCCTCCTCCGAGCACTCAAGAAACTGTGCTGGCGTGACAATTTGCAGCCCTGTCTTCTCCGCAATGCCGGGACTCTCAAAAAAGTGCTTGTCCCCAGTGATTAGATAATCCGGTTGGGCCGCTACCGCTGCGGCCAAGACGCCAGCATCATCAGCATGTATTACCCCATCCCAGCGAGCCACATCTTCAGGCGCTGGATCCTCCGTAATCTCCGGAGGGACGCTCACCAGAAGCTGCCGCAGGGACGGAAGAGCCTCGGGGAGTTTCTCGTTCATAGTGCGCACTACCTCCTCCAACACCTGCTGCGACATGACTACTCTCAACCCGCCCTCGATGAAGCGCCTCAATATGACGGCCGGTGCGCCCTCGGAGGAATACAGCCCCGAAAAAATGACATTGCTGTCCAAGAAGACGCGCGGCCTAGGATTTGGCGGCATAGCGCTCCCTGATAACTTCCTGCCTCACCCGGCGTCCTGTCTCCTGAAGTTCCTCTTCAGTGATCCCAGAGCGCTTGAAAACCTCCTGGATCTCCCGCAGTGCATCCAGCGCAGCTGCCTTTTTCGGCCTAGCCACCAGGGCAGAGCCCTCAAGGGCCAGCTCCAGCATGTCGCCCGGACCAATTCCCAAATACTCACAGACTTCTTTGGGGAGTGTGATCTGCCGCTTTGAACGCAGCGTTACATCTATTATCTTCTTCTCTGCCATATCCCATCTACCTCCACCGTCAGAATTAGGACGTCTTACATCCGACATCTTGATTATCTCAGAAGGGTGAGAGTCTGTCAATGCTTCTAGCGATGCAATTCGGTCGGCCTTCGTCATTGCGAGCCGAAGCCCTGACCCTGAACGAAGTGAAGGGGAAGGGGCAGCGAAGCAATCTCACACTATCCTTAGGGATTGCTTCGGCACTTTGTGCCTCGCAATGACACCTATGATGCCTCTCTGGTGACTCTTATAACACGGTCGTTCAATTGAACGGCCTTTCCCCTTCCCTGGAGAGAGGGGATTAAGCTATGTAGTCCTCATCAAGAGCCAGCCCGGCGGGCATCCCCTCGATGATGGCCACCAGCCCCTTGCCGTGAGATTCACCCGCGGTCAAAAACCTCATGTTTTGTCCTCTTCAAGGCTCATCTTCCGGTTGCTCCTTTTGGGTTCCTCTATGTGTTTCATTCCTATTCCGGTCTCGATTGCTTTCTGGGCCTTCGCAAGCTGCCTGAAAGCATCGTCCCTCAGATGCTCCCAGTTCTCTTCAAGAAGAATTCTTGTAGTGTAAATCGCTCCTCGGAGTTCTGACCTAGATTGTTCATCCAAGTAAAAGCACTTTGAGTCATAGAACTCGCTTGCTTCGGTGTATCTTCGAGTTATTCGCTCAAAATCAGGAAGTGAACGGCCAGTGGCCCATTCCGCAAGCGGATCCATGAGCTGCTAAACAAGGTAGAACGCTTTTTGGTGAGCTTCCAGGCATTTCGCGTATAACATCGCCCTATATTTCTCTTTGCTTTCCCTGCGGTCGCGCCAAAAGTTGTATCCAAAGGTAAGACCCGAACCTAGTACTACGCCTACTAAGCCAATCCTTGCGGCATCCACTTTCCGCCTCCTAAACTGCCCTCTTCGCGGCGTCCATCATTATGTCAACTGGAGCTTCCCTCCCTGTCCAGAGCTCGAATGCCGCAGCCCCCTGGTAGACAAGCATGGCAAGCCCGCCCAAAGTGCTCGCCCCTGCCCTCTTGGCATCGGCGAGCAGCGGCGTCTCTATCGGATTATACACCACATCGTATACCAGCGCTCGTCTCGGGATGAGCCGCGCCTCCAGGGGCGACTCGCCCTCACCGGCGCTGTGCTTCATCCCTACCGGGGTACAGTTGACCAGAAGGTCGCAGCCTGATAGCGCCTCCTCAAACTGACGGTCATCCGGCGAGAGCGCCCTTATCTTCGGAGCCGGCCCTTGAGTGCGAGCCAGGCTTCGCTCAAGGTCCGATGCCAGCCCATGTGCCTTTTCCTTAATAATATCTGTAATAACAAGCGACTTCACCCCTGCCCTTGCCAGGGCGAAGCTCGCCGCGCGCGCTACCCCTCCAGCGCCCAGGAGCACCACGGTCTTGCCCGCCGGGTCAAAGCCTCCCTCCTGGCCCAGCGCCTTTAAGAAGCCGCCGGCATCGGTATTGTAGCCCTCAAGGCGGCCCCCTCGATTCACCATGGTATTCACCGCCCCAATCTCCAGGGCGAGGTCATCGAACCCGTCCATCAAGGACACCACCGCCTCCTTGTGGGGCACGGTGACATTCGCCCCCAGGATTGACGGCCCGCGCACCTTCTCCAGAACTTTCTCCAGCTCCGATGGCTCCGTCTCCCAAGCCTCATAGCGAATATCGAGGCCCAGGTGGTCAAAAGCGGCCTGCTGGAACAGCGGCGAGATCGAATGCTTCAAACCACGACCAATCAGGCCAACAAAACTCGTCATGGAATGCACCTCATTAGCTAGCTGTCTTGCCCAAGAAATCCTAAATACTAGTTTCCAGACTCTAAACAAACCCCCATGGGCGGGTGCCCACCAACGAACCATGAAAATTGACATGCCAGACGCCGTTCGTGGTGAGCCCTTCGGCTCCGCTCAGGACAGGCTTGTCGAACCATGAACGGCCCTTCGACAGGCTCAGGGCGAACGGAAGAAAGCCTATTTTCGGAACAATATCAAATGTTCCAAATTGAAATGCTGCAAACGTTTCGAACCGTGGACATTCGGATTTTGCATTTGTTTAGGATTTCGAGTTTGGGATTTCGGATTTGCTCCCGAAGGATCAAAACCCATAAACAAACCCTAATCCCGACCAGGGATATCGCTTCTCTCCCGGTCGAGGTAGCCTTGCAAGATAAAGGCTGCTGCCACCGAGTCAAGGCGTTCTTTTCTCTTTTCTCGTTTCACCCCGGCCTCTATCATCATCCGCTCGGCAGCAACCGTGGACAGCCTCTCGTCCCAGGTAACTACAGGAAGCTCGGTGCACCCCGCAAGCGATTCAGCGAAGGTCTGAACAGCCTGCGCTTGTTTGCCCAAGCTGCCATCCAGCGAACGAGGCAGCCCGATGACGATACGCTCAACCTCATGTTCCTGTGTGAGATCAATGAGCTGTTTCAGTGCGGTATCCTCTGACTTCCTCTCGATTACTGTTAGAGGGATTGCAATGATTCCCTCGGGGTCGCTAAGGGCCACCCCGATTCGCCTCTCCCCGATGTCAAGCCCCAGGACACGCATTCCCTAAACCTTCTCCCTCACCAGCTTAGCAACTAACTTCAGCGCCTGTTCGAGCCTGCCCTTGTCCTTGCCACCACCCTGCCCCAGTTGAGGCCGGCCCCCGCCGCTGCCACCTGTCTCCCGAGCTACTTCCCTAACAATGTCCCCTGCGTTCAGCCCGCGAGCGACGAGGTCGGAGGTCACCATTGCCAGGAAGTTGGGCCTGTCGGCCCAAACCGCGCCCAGCACGATTACAACGCTGCCCAGCCGCTCCCTCAATATGTCACCCATGTGGCGCAGAACATCGATATTCGAAGCCGGGACACTGGCCGCTAGGACAGAGACCCCGTTAACTGACTCCACCTGCGCAAGCAGCGACTCAGCAGTCTCCTTGGACAACTGTCGCTCCAGAGCAATGGCACGCTTGCGCTCCGCATCGAGTTCCTGGAGAACGCTCCCCAATTTGTCCTCAACATCGTCCGCGGGCACCTGAAGCTGATGAGCTATTTTCTCCAGTGTGGAAACGCGCTCCTCAATCAGCGCCTCGGCCCCACTCCCTGTCACCGCCTCGATGCGGCGCATACCAGAACCGATGCTGCCCTCGCTGATTATATGGAAAAACCCTATATCGCCTGTCCTGTTGACATGGGTGCCTCCACAGACCTCAAGGCTCACCGGAGACCTGCTTCCCCCAATCCTCACCACCCTGACCACGTCTCCATACTTCTCGCCGAAGAGGGCTATGGCACCTTGAGCCACAGCCTGGGTGTAGGGCACCTCTTTCTTGGTCACCGGCAAGTTCCGGCGTATGCTTTCATTTACTATTCGCTGTATCTGGTCCAGCTCTTCCTTGAGCACCGGCGCCTCGGAGGAAAAATCGAATCTGAAGTGGTCCGGAGCTACCAGCGAGCCCATCTGCCGTACGTGGCTGCCCAAGACCCGGCGCAGGGCGGCCTGAAGGAGATGGGTAGCCGTATGGTTGCGGGCGATGTCGAGGCGGCGTTTTTCATCCACCTCGGCTTCGACAGCGTCATTGACCGATATTGTGCCTTCAACCACCCTGCCATGATGGACTATAAGCTCGCTGTTACCCCTCGTATGCCTGACTGTATTGTCAACCTCGACTCTCCCTTTCTTACCCCGAATTTCCCCAGTGTCGCCGACCTGTCCTCCCATCTCGCCATAGAATGGCGTCTCACGCAATATAACCCCTGCATATTGACCTTCAGACACAGAATCTACTCTGTTCTCTGGCCATTTGCCCTCAGGAAGCAAGACCACGATGGTAGACCGATGCTTAAGTGTTCTGTCGCCAATGAAATCCGTAGGAATATGGACAACGGAAAGATCGCCCTTTAAGCCAACCGTCCCGCGACCTACAGCGACTTTGCGTGCTGCCCGTGCGCGCTCCCGCTGCCTCTCCATCTCTTCTTCAAAGCCCTCCAGATCGACCGTTAGCCGGTTTTCAGCAGCGACCTCCGCAGTCAGCTCCACGGGGAAGCCATAGGTGTCGCACAATCTAAATGTCTCTTGGGCAGATATCATGGCTGCAATATTCTTAAGTCTATCAATGTAAGCTTCAACCAACCTCTTTGGCTCTTGACCTGCTTTGATTTGCAAGCCAAAGTTTAATTCTTTTCTAAATTCATCAATAGCATCAGATATAAGCCACTTCAGGGTTCCCCTGCTACTATACCGTTTTTCGATTTTGGAGAGCTCCGCCCCACCACGGTTTATCCAAGTAGCTATATCCAATCCCAGATCGCGTTCCCCTGGCGGAAGCTCCAACAAAGTTTTGAGAACACGTTCGTACTGGTTCTCTTGCGAAACTACGACTCGCAGCATCTCTTTCCTGACATCTATTAGCTCTTCCAATAAAGGCAAGCCCACCTGGATAGTCTCCCGAAAGCGTTCTTCTTCCAAGCCTATCATCTTAAGGATAAGGTCACGGTTTGCCACAAGTTCAGAGTAGATATGCCCCATCCTGGCAATGACCACCTCTGCTACCTCGGAAAGGAATGGCTTGTCCACGCCCAGGTTCTTACCGAACAGGGCAGCACGCCTGAGCACCCGCCGCAGCACATAGCCCCGCCCCTCGTTCGAAGGCATAATGGGAGGAACAGCGTCTTCTCCTATGAGAAAGGTTACCGCCCGGCCGTGCTCCGCCACTATCCTCATCGCCCGGTCCGTCTTCTCATCCTCACCGTATCTGCGCCCTGTCAGTTCGGAGACTCGCTGCACGATGGGAGCAAAGAGGTCTGTCTCGTAAAAGGAGCGCTTGCCCTGGAGCACCGCCGCCGTCCGTTCCAGGCCCATCCCGGTGTCTATATTCTTCCTCGGCAGCGGTCTACGCTTACCTTCCGAGTCTTGGAAGTATTCCGTAAACACCAGGTTCCAGATTTCAAGGAAACGTCCGCAATCGCAGCCAGGCGAGCAGTCAGGACCACAACCGTGCTCCTCGCCAAAATCGTAGTGAATCTCGCTGCAAGGCCCACACGGCCCGGTCTCCCCGGCAGGGCCCCAGAAATTGTCCTCCTCCCCATAACGGCCTATGCGCTCCGGTGCTACCCCCACATCCTGCCAGTGTTGAAATGACTCATCGTCGTCGAGGAAGATGGTAATCCAGAGCTTCTCCTTAGGGAGCTTGAGCCAATCGATGACAAACTCCCAGGCCCAGGCGATAGCCTCCTTCTTGAAATAATCGCCGATGCTGAAATTGCCCAGCATCTCGAAGAATGTCAGGTGCTTGAGATTGCCTACCGATTCCATGTCAGTGGTTCGGAAGCACTTCTGACACGATGCCAGCCTTGGCGAAGGGGGAACTGCCTCTCCTGTGAAGTAAGGCTTGAACTGGACCATGCCGGCGCTGGTCAAAAGGAGCGTGGGATCTCCCAGAGGGACAAGGGACGAGCCGGGAACAATCTTGTGCCCCTTTTGTTCAAAAAAAAGGAGAAACTTCTCCCTGAGTTCATCGCCGGTCATATTCTCTCCAATAAAGTCTATTCCCCTTTACATTTTGCGATTTTAGACCAAGTAAAGTGACATTTCAAGTCGCAGCTTCAAAACACAAGAAAGGAGGACAACGTGAGCAAGAAGCAGACCAAATCTCAAAGCAAGGAGGGTTTGCCTTGGTCAATGTCTCAAAATCGGCATTTAGCGCTACTACCGTCGATGGTGGTTGTTTGACAGCCCGCTTCATGATACAATGTTAGCGCTGTGGTTTGATACTAATAACATGAGGTGGCTACGATGTATGACTACAAGTTCTCCGACGTAATGCTGACAACCTGGGCGCTCCTTCGCCTAACCTCTTCTGCGATACAAAAGGTAGCCGAGCGTAAACTTGCCAAATTAGGCCTGACGCCTGAGCAGGTCGACGTCCTCTGGATTTGCAGGGACTATCCTGACACATTGATCCCTGCCGAAATAGCTCGTTTGATCTTCCGGGAAGAACAAACCGTCACCGGATTGCTCAATAGGATGGAGAGAGAAGGCCTGCTGAAGAGAGTCCCGAAGCGCAAAGGGAAGCCATTCACAGAAGTCAAGATAACTGACAAGGGGAGGGAAGCCGCCGGTGCCGGAGTAGAGATCGCGATGTCCCTGATTACAGAGATCATGTCCACTTTGTCAGCACCGGAGCACGAGGAGCTACAAAGGCTGCTCCAAGTATTGCAGCACAAGATAGCCGAATTGCTGCAAGTTGAGCTGGTGCTGAAGGACTACTCTGCGGAGGAAACCATTACTGCACCATGTTAACCATGAGTGCATCTGGTCGCTCGTGCAGACGGAAGTATGTAATGCTTCTGTAGACATTTGGCCCAAAAAGGCGTGGTCAGACAGCCCTGCCGTGAACTTGCGTTCCCCACTTTTCTTCACTTTGCCTAGCTCATCCCCAAGCCCTGGTGCTGAGGGACTCCTGCGGTATTGACATTACCTGACAAAAGTGGTATAAAGGGCACGAGTGCGTGAACGTAGTTCGGCGACGTGATATCACCATTGGTTGGCTATGTGAGCAAAGCTCACTGAGAAGTAAATCCTTTTTTGCACTTCGTTAAGGCCGGTTACATAGGCTTTGATGAAGACATTCACTCACTACATAGGCTGAACAGTCGACGAGAGCGCGAAGAGCAAGGGCTGCGCAAAATAGTGTTGGCCCCATCCTCGAGTTGCGGACAGCTTTTGATCCTGCGGCGCTGAGCTGGTCGAGGTTGCTCTCCGCTGGACTAATCTCGGAGGATAGACTGTCCCAGTCAAGACTTGTCCCTGAGCGCGCTTTTTGAAAAAAGTCTCCCCCCTTGACACGATCCGCGTGCCGATTAGCCATGTTGAACCTATGAAACTTAGCGTGCGCTCCAGAAAATGTGGCTTTAGACCAGGGACGACTACATGTCAATTTGAGACGACCAGGCTGCATTCGGTTGACAACCAAAGAGGGTTATGCTAGATTTCAGCCATGCTATCCTCCTCTAAGCATGATCAAGTCGATGGCTACCTCATTGAGCTGTGCCAAGAGTTGCTCGCCGAAAGGCGACTTATCCTCATCAGTAATCGAGGTCCTGTTGATTATCGCGTCGGCAAAGACGACACATTGCAGCTAAGTCGGGGCAGCGGCGGGGTTGTGACCGCCCTCAGCGCCATCAGCAAATATGTAGAGCTTACCTGGATCGCCAGCGCTATGGGGGAGGGAGACCGCCGTGTTGCCGCCGAGCAGGATGGACGCTTCCAAGTCAAGCTCCCAGGGCAAAAGCTGTATCTCCGATTCGTTGCCTCCCCCAGGAATGTCTACCACAAGTATTACAACCTATTCTGCAATCCCCTACTTTGGTTCCTCCAGCATTACATGTGGAATTCAGCCTACACTCCCAACATCGATGCCAAGGTCTACGATGCATGGGAGAACGGGTATGTTCCAGTTAACCGTGCCTTCGCCGAAGCTGCTATCGCGGAGGCAGCGAACGACAAGGTGCCCCCCTTTATAATGATCCATGATTACCAACTGTACATGGTCGGTGGCTATATCCGCCGCCAGATGCCGCAAGCCATCCTGCAGCATTTCATCCATATCCCCTGGCCTTCCTCCAGCTACTGGCACCTTTTCCCCGAAGCGATGCGCAAGGCGATCCTGGAAAGCCTCTGTGCCGTCGACATCGTGGGTTTGCAGACCAAGCGCGATGTGCACCACTTCTTGCACAGCTGCGAGGTGTTCCTGGATGAGGCTGAGGTCGATTATGAGAGCCACACTGTAGCCCTGGGAGGTCATCAAACCAGGGTCGCTTCCTATCCCGTATCCATAGATGTCGCTGCATTGCAGCGACATGCGCGTTCGCCCAAGGTTCGCGATTATGAAGAGAAGCTACGCGCCCACCTGGGGGAACAGACTATCGTGAGGGTCGACCGGGCAGAGCCTAGCAAGAATATCATCCGCGGCTTAAAAGCCTTCGATACGCTACTGGAGCGCTATCCTCATTTCTTGAACAGAGTCAAGCTATTATGCTTCTTGGTTCCCTCCCGATCTGGGATAAAACAGTATCAAAGATACACGCAAGATATATTCGATCACGTGGAGGCAATCAACGCCAAATATGGAAATGAGGGGTGGCAGCCAATAAAGGTATTCTTCGAGAATAACTATGCTCAGGCAATAGCAGGCATGTGCCTCTGCGACGTGCTCCTGGTGAACCCGGTGATCGATGGCATGAATCTGGTAGCCAAGGAGGGGCCCGTCGCCAGCGCCAACAATAGCGTCCTCATCCTATCGGAGTCCGCTGGTGCCCACGACCAACTGGGAGAGTACGTCATATCAATAGCACCAGCAGATGTGGAAGCAACAACACGAGCGCTGCATGAAGCACTGACTATGGATGCAGCAGAGAGAAAACGACGAGCCGAGGCGTTGAGGAAAGCGGTCGAAGAGGAAGACATCACGAGGTGGCTCTACCACCAATTCCAGGACCTCAGGGAGCTGGCCTGCCAACTACCTCTACTACTACCTGTCTAAGAAACCGCTCGACATCACCCACCCCATTGACGGTGAAATCCGCTTGCCTGGCAACCTGGGGTACCGTCTCCTCCCCTATAACCCCTATGGCAAGCCCTCTGAAGGGCAGACCTTCTTGGTGAAAGGCAACGAAGACATCGACATCGGTCAGGTCATCACCCAAATAAATCGCACCACTCAGGTAGTGCTCTTCTATTAAGGCGAACACGGCAGTCCCTTTGCTCACTTCCAGCGATGGCCTGAGCTCGACCGCCATTCTCCCCAGGTCGACTCTCAGATCGCCAGCTCTGGCCAATCCATCTACCGCCGAGATAATGGCTTTCAGCGCAGCTTCGCGATCGCGGCAGCGACGGTAGTGGATAGAGGCGGTGGGACCCTTATTCTCAAGAATAATCCCTTCGATAGAGACAAGCTTACGGAACTCATCAAGCACCGCCTCAATCTTGGCAGGATAATCTCCGACCCCGGGCACAAGCTCAACACCCCCGCTAGCCCATCTCTCATACCCGTGATTGCCGATGTAAACCATCTCATCGATGCCCACCATTTTCCTCGCCTCAGCAGCCGGTCTTCCTGATACCGCCACCACCACTGCCAAATGTTGGGCCAGGACGGCCAGGCTCTCGCGGCAGACAGGTGAGACACTGGCCTCCGCAGGGGACGGCGCGATCTCGCTGATAGTGCCATCGATATCGGTGAACAGACCGAAAGGAGCTAGCGATAGTAGCTCCTGTACGGAATCGAAATGGTCGAAGAGATAAGGCATGTCTCCCTTCAAGGAAGCCTCAAATTATGTCCCATATGTAATATCTAAAACGCATTAAGTAGTAGTGCCTGCACCATAGTCAAGCACCAAATCCGAAGCCCTATCGGCAAGCGTAGCGTTGCCACTCCGGGGGCAACGCATTCTTCGTCGTGACAGGAGTCACGACGCTACCAGCAAGCGTTGAGCAGGTAGCGTTGCCACTCCTGTGGCTACGCATCCCTTGTCGTGACAGGAGTCACGACGCTACGGGCTGTATCCTCAATTTCGGATCTGTTTAGTGCTTCGAAATTAGTATTTGGAATTTCCCTATATACCATGCGCAGGTAGTCGCGTCGTCGTATATAAAAGGCAGCTAGCCCTATGCGTATCCTTCCCCTTCTTCCTCTTCTTCCTTCGAAGGAGGAAGGACTTTCACTCCTGTCTTTCTCCGAGAAACCTTGCCTGGGGGAGCTTTCTTCATCACCTCTTGCTCAGGGCCCTTGCCGGGGGGCTCCTTCTTCTCCACCACTTGCTTGAGAGCCTCGCCGAAATAGACCTTGGTATGGGGCCAGGGTATCTCGATCCCTTCCTCGTCGAAAGCCTTCTTGATCCTCCTGCGCAGCTCCCCCGTTACCTCCCACTGCCTGATCGGTTTGGTATCCCCCAGTATCTTTATGTCGATCCCCGAATCGCCAAAGTTATTTACCCGCAGCACCTTAGGCACATCCAAGATGATATCGCGCCAGTAGTCCTCTTTGACCATCTCCTGCCCTACTCTGTTTAAGACCTCGAACGCGTGGTCAAGGTCAGTGCCATAGGCCACCGGGACATCGAGATTGACCCTCCCGAAATTCTTGGTGTAGTTGCTGGCCACCCTAATCTCGCCATTGGGTACATGGTGGACTATGCCGTCCAAGTCGCGGAGCACTGTCTTCCTCAGGTGTATTTCCTCTACCAGTCCTGCGATGTCTGCCACCCGGGCCACATCCCCTACCCTATACTGGTTTTCCAGGAGAATGAAGAAGCCAGCGATGACATCTCTTATTAGGTACTGAGCGCCGAAGCCAACGGCTATGCCAGCGATACCGAAGCCAGCCAGGACTGGAGCAATAGATATGTCCAGTTCGGCCAGGATCATGAACAGCACAATTATGGCAATTAAGATTGAACCTGCCCCAACGAAGATAGGGCGAAGAGTATCGGTTCGCTTCGCGATTGCCTCCTCATTTTCATCATGCATGGTGCGGGCGAGGGTACGGTGCAACAGCGACGGGAGAAACCTCCTCACGACCAACCATAGCACCAGCCACGCCAACAATATGATGAGAATACGGGTGCCATGTTCTAAAAGCCAATCTGTTACCGGCGTCCAGTCCATTGCTCAACCCTCCCCGATCAAGGTTCCAGGCCACTGTCCATAATTCTAGCAACAGATACCAGAACAGTCAACGCAAGGATGGATCCGGGGCGGAGAGTAGCTATATCTGCGTCGAACCGTGCGGCCTATCGCACACCCGTGGCCGCCAGTATTGACATTTTTGGGCATTTCTGTTATACAGAGTAATCCAATAAGAGTAATCCAATAAGAGTAATCCAATAAGAACACTGTACACTACTTCAGCATGCGGATTGAGAGGTTTCAAGAGATGTCTCTCTCGAAAAGCGTGGTCGATGCATCAAGCGTGGGGCGTAGCCCACCAAGAAATGTTACGACTTTTTGACACTTTCCCTCTTATTCTTATGGCTTCTTTGTCCTTTCTATTTAGTATACAGGCCAGGGAGGTGGTTCTATGCGGATATAGATGCCGAGCTGTTCTCGAAACACGTAGCTCCAGAAACAACTATGGAGGAGGTAATGAAATGGCATTGGGAAACCTAGGCAAGAAAGTCAGTGATGCGTTGTCGCAAACGATAAAGGGCGTCGGGGATGTTGCGAAGAGTACGACGGAGGCTACCCGCAGTACCCTGGTAGAAGGTCTTCGTAGCTCGAGGGATGTAGTCTCAGAGGCATCAGGCCTGGCAGGGGACGCCGTAGCGGGTGCAATACAGGCAGGAAGTCAGGCGGGTGCTGAACTTGGCACAACCGCTAAGGGTGCTGTCGTAGGTACGATACGCGGCGTAGGCGAGGTTACTACGGTGACAACGGGCGTAATAAGCGATACGATCCGGGCAGCCATAAAAGGAACCAGCGATGTCGGCGGGGACGTAGCAAAGGTGGCGCAGGGTGCTGCTGAGGGTGCATTGACAGCCACCAAGGACATTACCGTTAGCTTGGAAGATACAGCGTTTAGCGTTGCCAGAGGAGCGATCCAGGGTGCGAAAGACACCGGCACTGATATTGCCTTAGTAGCAAAGGCTACCATCCAGGGGGCGATCACAGGAACCAAGGACGTCGGTGGCGATGTGATTGTAGCGATCCGTAGCACCGCGCGTGGCACAATAAAAGGTACCGCAGAGGTTGGCGGCGATCTGGCCAAAGTGGCTCTGAACGCAGTGGAGGGAGCGATTGATGGAGCGAAGTCGGTGGCAGTAGACGCGGAGGAGGCAGCTTCAGCGGCGGCCACCGGGGCAGTGGAGGCAGCCGGTGAAATTAGCGAGTCCGCCGTCAAGACTGTAAGAGATGCGGTATCTGGAACCATTAAAGGAGTTAGGGTGGTCATTAAGGAAACCTTTAAGTAGGAGCCAGAGTACCACAGCCCCCGCGCTGACCAGCTAGCCTGCTGTACCAGGATAGCGAATAGCAAGAGGCACTAGAGCGCTGATCAACTGCTATCTGATGAGCAGTCGCGCTGCTCTAGAAGGGGCCCGATATAGGTATGCAAATGGGGGCGGACAATGGCGCTGTCTGCCCTCTCATTCCCTTCGCTGCTTTTCCTATGCCCGGTTCTAGCCGTGATTTGCCCAAGACAAGGGGGCAGACCCGACAATGTGGAATTCAATGAAGTCTCGCCTTCGGGACAAGGTCAAGCCCGCCAGCGATAGGCTGCAGCGGATCAAGGAACGTTTGCTTAAGATCTTCGTTGTGCAGTTGCTGGTCCGAACGGTCAAGGAACTGGGAGCCGACGATGCATCACATATGGCGGCCGGAATCGCGTACTACGCAATTCTTTCTTTGTTCCCCCTCCTGCTGGGACTCATAGCCATCTTTGGGCTTTTTCTCCCCTCGGAGACTGTGCAGGCGGAGCTCTTTGACTTTTTCGAGCGCAACCTCCCCGGCGCTACTGATATGCTGCAGCGCAACATCGAAGATGTCATACGACTGCGGGGCACCATCGGAGCAGTGAGCTTGGTTCTTCTCTTCTGGTCTGCGAGCACTATGTTCGGCGCCCTGAGCCTTGCCATCAATCGGGTGTGGGACGTCTACAAGGACCGCCCATTCTTGATAAGAAAGCTGCGCGACCTGGGCATGGCCCTGGGCACCGGCATGCTGTTCGCCCTGTCGCTTGGAGCAACTTCCATCGTCTCCATTCTGCGCAACACGGACATGCCAGCTCTTGGTGTCGCTGTTGACGTTGGCGCCAGGATCTTGGCCTTTGTCGTCAGCCTGGCTATCGTCCTGATCCTGTATAAATTCATCCCCAACACTAAAACGTTCTGGCGCTATGTATGGCCAGGGGCAGTCTTGGCTGCGATGCTTCTCGAAATCGCTAAGAACTTGTTTGTCTTATATCTCGATCATTTCGCTAGCTACGAGTCCGTCTACGGCTCCGTAGCCTCTGTTATTATCCTGCTTGTGTGGATCTACTTTTCTGCGTTCATACTCATCCTGGGGGCAGAGTTCAGTGCCGAGTACGGCCGGATGCGCGAGGGAGTGAGCCGGGGCATACCCCTAGCAGCGGAAAAATAGTTGATTTGGCTGGTATATGCTATGTGCTAGCCGAGCGTTACTCTGATTGCGATTGCCTGCTCACAAAGCCAAGCCTTTCCCAAAAGGCTTGCCAGATAACAACTTTCTGTTGAGGGAAATAGGTTTCAGGGGTTGAGTTTGGACTCAGTGCGAGACCTCCTTTCGAGATACCGGCATTTGATCATCTTTACGCTAAGTCTGGTCGTCCTCTTCGCGCTCGTCTATGGCTTCAGAGGAGCGCTATTTCCCTTCATTATCGGCCTAGTTTTGGCACATTTGCTGATGCCCGTCATCTTCTGGATTGAACGGAGGTTGCCCGGTCAAGGCAGATGGTTGAAGGTCAAAAGGATAACGTTGATACTAGTGTTCTACGTGCTCGCGCTCGTAGTAGCAGGCGCCATAGGGTTCTATGTTGTAACCGCACTGATTGAGGCCGGCAGCGATCTTCTAGACAGGGCGCCCGAGTTTTTCTCATCGGCCCTGAGCGAGATAGAGGAATGGTTGGAATCAATCGGCCGCGGCCTTCCCGCAGATTTGAAACAGCAACTAGATACATTCGTTCAGGACGCTGGACAATGGCTGGGCGAGCAAACCCAGAACATCTTCAGCAGAACGATCTCACTGATACCCGCTACCATTGGCTTTGTGTTTGGGCTTTCTTTCTTACCCGTATTTCTCTTTTACGTTTTGAAGGACTGGGAAAAGCTAAGCGAAGGGTTCTACAAGGGAATGCCTGATTGGGCCGCAGGGCATGCCCAGAGCGTAGTCTCGATTATTGACAACGTACTGGTTCGTTACTTCCGTGCTCAGATACTATTGGGATTCATTGTTGGCACGATGGCCTTCATCGGGTTGATGCTGCTGGATGTGAAATATGCCGGGGTGCTGGCTGTTTTCGCTGGGATAACTGAAATGATCCCTATTGTAGGCCCCTGGATTGGTGGGGGTGTCGCTGTGGTTGTTACCCTAGCAACATCGCCTGATAATGCAATCTGGGTTGCCATTTTGTTTGTGGCTATACAGTTGCTGGAGAACTCTTTCCTAGTCGCCAGAATTCAGGCGGCCTATCTGAGAATACACCCCGCCATCGTTATCGCTCTACTCGCTATTGGCGTAAAGGTTGCTGGCTTCTGGGGAATACTCCTGGCAGTTCCTTTGACCGCTACCGTGGTTGAAATCTACCGATATATACATCGTATTGCGACTAGCTGAGATACGGAGCCAGAGCCCCAAACTTGAGATACTGCTTCTGCAACCCAAATCCATTCCAAATCTAACGGGTAGCGCAAAGCAGATAGCGGCATCGCACTAAAGATTAGTTGAAGGAGGTGAACAATGGTATTCAAGGCGTACTACTTGAACCCTGAGGGCGACCTGCAGCGTAGTCTCAGTGAGGAAGATATTCGAGCCGCTTTTGAATCTAAGCAGGGACTGCTGTGGGTGGACATCTGCGACACCGCGGAGGAAGACGGCGAGTTCTTCGCACGTAACTTCGGGTTTCACCATTTGGCCATCGAGGCCTGCGTAGGCACACTGATCCACCCCCCGAAAATCGACGATTTTGGCAGCCATCTCTTTGTCATCTTCCACGGAATCAACTACACGGCGGAGTCAGACATCGTAGAGACGACAGAACTGGCAATCTTTCTGGGACACCACTTTGTGGTGAGTAACCACGTCCATCCACTTTACAGCGTCGATTCCATCGTTAGGCTTGTGGAAGACGATGGCCGCCCTCTGAGACGCGGGCCGGACTTCCTCGCCTACAGCCTGATTGATGCGCTGATCGATAACGTTTTGCCAACCGTCGACAAGATGAGTGATGTTTCAGAGGACATTGAGGACGAAGTAATTCGCAACCCCCAGCAGTCTACTTTGGAGGCTATTCTGAAGCTCAAACGCTCCATTCTGCGACTACACCGTGTCATGGCACCCCAGCGCGAGGTTCTGAACCGACTAAGCAGACGTGAGTTTTCAATCATAAGGGATGAGGCGCAGATCTTCTATCGAGACGTTTACGACCACATTGTGCGGATCGAAGACCTCGGCCAATCTCTCAGGGATAGAGCCGATAATGCGCTGGCTACCCACCTGTCCTCCGTCGCGAACCGACAGAACGAGACCATGAGGGTGCTATCCCTGGTAGCAACTATCTTCCTGCCTCTTGCTCTGGTGGCCGGCATCTACGGCATGAACTTCGAGTACATGCCAGAGCTGGGGTGGCACTGGGGCTATTTCGCTGTGGTCGGCTTCGTGGGGGCAGCAATCCTGGCTGCAGTATCTTGGTTCTGGGCCCGAAGGTGGATCGCTTGGAGTCGCCGGCGCGTGGCGAGGGTCAGACCATTTGCAGTAGATCGGGACAAACTCACCGAGTATATTGGACAGATGAAGAAGTTGCCCCGGTGGTAGTAGAGGCTGAAGTCTTGCACATGCTCGAACGTCCTGGCTTGCTGGATGGCGAGAAACATGGCTTGTGCTGGAGAAGGAAGCGGCTCCCTCTCCTGGTAGCATGGCTACGCCAGAAGTCGTCTCACTGCGTTTGCTCATCCATAGACGAGAAGTCTGTCCCCTTCAAGAATCGTCTCCTCGCTGTCGGGCAAGGCTATAGCTGGTCCCTCGGCCGATACTGGAGCGCCTCAGCGAGATGGCTGGCGACGATGGTCTCAGCGCCAGCAAGGTCGGCGATGGTGCGAGCTAGCTTCAGGATGCGGTGGAAGGCACGTGCCGAAAGATGTAGTTGGTTCATCGCCGCCTGTAGCAGGCCTTGCGCAGGAGGCTCCACCTGGCAAAACTCACGCACCTCCAGAGGAGTCATGTCGGCATTGCAAACAAGCCTGGTACCCTTAAGGCGTTGCTGCTGGATCGAGCGTGCTTGCTGAACCCGCTGCCTCACCATCTCCGAGCTCTCACCCATCCGGTCATCAGCGAGTTTATCGTAATCGACACGGGGAACCTCAGCGAAGATATCGATGCGGTCAAGCAGTGGCCCGCTGATGCGCCTCTGGTATCGAGAGACCAGCATCGGGGAACAGGTGCATTCCTTAACCGGATCGCCGTAATATCCACATGGGCAGGGGTTCATCGCTCCCACCAGCATGAAATTTGCGGGAAAGGTGACACTGCCCTGAGCACGACTGATTGTCACCACTTTGTCCTCCAAAGGTTGACGCAGAACCTCGAGGTCGGCATGTCCGAATTCGGGAAGCTCGTCGAGAAAGAGCACACCCCGGTGGCTGAGGCTTATCTCACCAGGCCTTGGCCAGCGACCACCGCCGACAAGCCCGGCGTGTGATATAGTATAGTGTGGTGCCCGAAACGGGCGCTGCCTGATGAGCGGTGTATCCTGGGGAAGAAGCCCGCTCACGCTATAGACCTTGGTCACCTCCAATGCCTCTTCAATGTCCATTTGGGGCAAGATAGAAGGCAGCGACCGGGCAAGCAGTGTCTTGCCGCTCCCCGGTGGCCCGCTCATGACCATATTATGCCCCCCAGCAGCAGCTACCTCCAATGCCCGCTTCACATGCTCCTGTCCCTTGATGAGGGCAAGATCGGTAATCGGCCACGTCGCTTTCCCCACCTCGCCCGCGACCTCCTCTTCAACATGGCTAGCGATAACCGCTTCGCCACGGAGGTGACCAACCAGTTGGGACAAGGAGGATACAGGAATAATGTTAACGCCTTGCACCAGCGAGGCTTCTTTGGCATCAGCAGCAGGGACGAAAACCGTGGGGACTTCCCTCTCCTTGGCAAGATCGACCATAGAGATGATGCCTTGAGTATGCCGCAGGCTGCCATCCAGGGAGAGTTCGCCGAGGAAAAGCATCTGCGAGGTATCAACTGAGATCTGCTCCGAACTGAGTAGTACACCAACTGCGATCGGAAGATCATAGGCAGGGCCAGCTTTCTTGAGGTCAGCGGGGGCAAGGTTTACCGTTATCCGCTTCATGGGAAACTGGCACCCTGAGTTCCTGATGGCAGAGCGAACCCTTTCTCTAGCCTCCTGTACCGCAGTATCGGGCAGCCCAACGATAGTCATTGAGGGTAGTCCACTCGAGATATCAGCCTCTACCTCGACCTCTTGAGCATCGAGGCCCACTACCGCAGCAGTTTTCACCTTCGCTAACATTTAGCTATACCTTTTGCATATTTGTGCCCCATTATAGCAGTCAGCATCCCGCGGTACAAACTAAAGGGGGACTCTATTCTACAGTTCGTATACTTAAGGATTAGGTTTTCCCCCTGACAATGCCTTCCTTAAGTATACTGAATTGCCTGTAGTGAATCTCACATTCCTTGACGCCCTCGCTCCACAAAGATAGAATGCTCAGGAGAATAGAGAAGGAGAGGCTTCGATGAAGAGAACCAGGATTTGCGGGTTTTTAGGAATTGAGTATCCCATAATCCAGGCGCCAATGAACTGGATTACTGGTGCCAACCTAGCAGCAGCCGTTTCCAACGCCGGCGGGCTGGGTACTATCGGCCCGAATGCAGGAGCAACAACCATCACACAGGACGTCACTTTGACTGGGGAGCGGCTGCGAAACGAGATTAGAAAAGCGAAAACCCTCACTCAAAAACCATTTGCTGTAAATTTCCCCATTGGTTTTGGAGAATTCAGGACATTCACTGATAGATGTATCGAGGTAGCGCTTGAAGAAGGCATACCGGTGGCTATAGTCTCGATGGGCAGCCCAGAGGTTTATACCAGCCGCTTAAAGCAAGCTGGAGTGAGGGTGCTTCATATAGTGGCTTCGGTGAGACACGCAAGGAAAGCAGAGGGAGCAGGAATCGATGCAGTTGTGGCTCAAGGATATGAGGCCGGTGGGCACAGCGGAGCTGACGAGCTGCCGACGTTAGTCCTTGTTCCTCAAGTAGTTGATGCGGTGAGGATACCGGTAATCGCAGCCGGGGGCATTGCTGACGCCAGGGGAGTGGTTGCCGCCCTGGCCTTGGGTGCAGAAGCTGTCTATATGGGGACAAGGTTCGTTGCCACCCATGAATGCGACGCCCACCCTGATATGAAGCAGGCCGTAGTTACCGCAAACGACACCAGCACGGTCTCATGGGGCAGAAAGCTGGGTGTGGGAATAGGCAGGTCAATTAAGAATGAGTTCACCAGAAAGTACCTGGAAATGGAGACCAGCGGTGCTTCAGTTGAAGACCTAGGCTCTCTTGTTCTCGCTCACCCCATGATGAACTCGCTGGTACTGGGCGACCTGGTCAACTCCGAAGCGCCCTGCGGGGCCGCTGCTGGAATGATCAAGGGAATCGTGAGCGCGAGAGAGATTGTCGAAAGCATAGCAGCAGAGGTATCCGAGATCTTAGCGAAGTTGAAATAAAACGGTTTTACGGGGCTGAGCCTGTTTTCGGCTCGCCTTACCACGAGGATAACAGATACGGGATAATATTAGGACTTCCCTTTGCACCGCGTGATCACCTGCAAACCCCAGTTACAATCTTGACCATCTCTACCTAATTGTGAAGAAAATCACGAAAAAGGTGCTTCACACTATTGACATGAGGCCAGGCCTAGGATAAACTATGCGCTGATTGTTGACACATGCAAGACTTGAGTCAGTCAAGCTTGCTATTACAATTGCCGTAGAGAGTCAAGAAAGAGTACATGCGCTTGCGTGCTAAGTTAAAGGGGCGATGCTAGGGATGTCTGGAAGATGACATCCCCTTTTTTATTCTCCATCTGCTAGCAAGGAGGAATAATGGAACTAAGCCGTAGAGAGTTTCTGAAAGCAAGTGGGGCGGGGATGGGCGGCCTGGTTGTGCTTGGAGCCATGGGGTCCAAAATCAGGACTGTTCCCAAGGCTATCCCGCTGAAAAAGCAGCCACGAGGTGAGGTCTACACTATCTGCTGTTACTGTGCTGTCGGCTGTGGCGCACTCGTGACCGCCGATGATGCCGATCCCAAGAGGGCAACGAAGATAGTGAACATCGAGGGGAATCCAGACCATCCCATCAACGAGGGTACGCTGTGCTCCAAAGCTCAGGCGCTGTCCCAGTTTCGTACTGTCTATGGGGAGGACAATCCAAGGCGTCTGACCAAACCACTCTATCGCAGGCCCGGAGGGACTAATTGGGAAGAGGTCGAATGGGATTGGGCCATGAACGAAATCGCAAAGAAGATAAAGAAGACCAGGGATGAGAACTGGCTGGAGACAGTCGATGTCGGAGGCACGACCTATCCTGTAAACCGGACCGATGCCATTGCCAACTTCGGTGGTGGCGAGCTGGACAACGAGGAGTGCTACCTGCTGGTCAAGATGTGCCGTGCCCTTGGGCTGGTGTATGTTGAACACTGCGCCCGTATATGACACTCCGCTACTGTAGCGGCTCTGGTAGAGTCGTTCGGCAGGGGAGCAATGACCAACCACTGGATCGACATCAGGAACGCCGACCGCATCATGATTATCGGATCGAATGCGGCGGAGAACCACCCCATATCGTTCAAGTGGGTCACCGCAGCCAAGGAGCGCGGAGCAAAGCTCATCAGCGTTGACCCGCGTTTCACCCGCACCTCATCCAAGGCCGACATCTACGCCCCGATGAGGTCTGGTGCCGACATTACCTTCATCGGCGGCATGATAAGATACGTCTTGGATGATATGCAGAAGCTCGCCCCCGCAGAGCGTGCCAAGAAATACAACATGACCTACGTGGGGCAGTACACCAATGCCGCTCTGATCGTCAATTCTGACTTCAAAGGGCCGGCGGATACATGGACTGGGCTTTTCAGCGGGTATACCCCTTCCACCAACGGTACCCCAGGTAGACTAGGCAAATATGACAAGTCGACCTGGCAGTACGCAGACACAGACACCCCCGCTTCAGATCCGGCTGTGGCCAACAATACCTGGACCGAGTGGGAGGACTTGAATCCCAACTGCGTGCTCAGGCTGCTGTGGGAACACTTCAAACGCTACACGCCGGAGAAGGTGGAGGATATCACCGGATGCCCCGAGGAGACCTTCCTTGAGGTCGCTGAGACCTATGCAGAGTCAGGAGCACCGGGCAAGGCCGGTACCATAATGTATGCCATGGGCACCACCCAGCATACCTACGGTACACAGAACATCAGGGGCTACGCCATCCTTCAGCTCCTGCTGGGCAACATCGGCGCGGCCGGCGGCGGAATCAACGCCATGAGGGGAACGTCCAACGTACAGGGTTCCACCGACATGTTGCTCCTCTATCACCTGCTACCCGGCTACCTGTACATGGTGAACGAAAACGAACAGACCCTCGACGACTACCTCGCCACGGCGAAGAAGGGGAGGGGTATCGTCACACCGCAGGGCCTTGCAGGCGATAAGAGTGCCGCCTGGTGGTGGTACAACGACGATGACCCCAACTCCAAGAAGTACATAGTCAGCCTGCTCAAGGCGTGGTACGGCGACAACGCCACTGCTGGCAATGAGTTCGGCTTCAGCTACCTGCCCAAGAAGACGAGTGGCGAGGATTACAGCCATATCGCTATATTCGAGGCGCTGGCCGCTGGAACAATCAAGGGCATGATGGTTTGGGGGCAGAACCCGGCGGTAGGCGGTCCCGCTGCCGAGGGCGAGCGTAAGGCCCTGGAGAAACTCGACTGGCTGGTGGTCACTGACCTGTTTGACACAGAGACAGCAGCCTTCTGGAAACATGATAAAGCCTACGATGGCAAACTCCCTCCCGCCCAGATAAAGACGGAGGTTTTCCTCCTGCCGGCAGCCTGCTCCTACGAGAAGCAGGGCAGCATATCCAACAGCGGTCGCTGGGCACAGTGGCGCTGGAAGGCTATCGACCCCGTAGGAAAAGCCAGACCCGACCTGAGAATCATAGACGAGCTCACGCTCAAGCTAAAGGAACTCTATGCCAATGAGGGCGGCAAATACCCTGAGGCCATAACCAAGCTCTATTGGCACTATCACACCACCGGTGATTATGCCTTCGAGGCCGACCCCAACGTGGTAGCCAAGGAGATCAATGGGTACGAGTGGAACACCGGCACTCCTGTTACCAGTTTCACCGGTCTCAAGAGTGACGGATCTACGACCTCGGGCAACTGGCTCTACTGCGGCATGTTCAAGGCAGACGGCACCAACAAGGCCAAGGAGCATGACCCGGTCGACAGAAGCCTGAACCAGATCGGCCTCTATTCCGGCTGGACGTGGTGCTGGCCGGTAAACAGGCGCATCATCTACAACAGGGCTTCTGTGGACCTCGATGGTGCGCCATTCGACATCGAGCATCCTGTCATTTCCCGCGTTAATGGCAGCTGGCAGGGCGACATACCTGATGGAGGGTGGCCTGCTATAAACGAGGCTGCGCCCGGAAGTAAATTCCTCCCCTTCATAATGCACAAGGAGGGTGTGGGACACCTTTGGGGCCCTGGTCGAGCCGAGGGGCCTCTGCCCGAGGCCTACGAGCCCTGGGAAAGTCCTTTGGAAACGAATCTAATGACGGGTGTTCCCAACGGTACAAACGGGCGGGGTACGCCGGGATTTAATGACCCCTGCTGCTATGTCGGCGAGCTGGGCGGCATGAATGAGAGGGGGACGCCCGCTGAATTCCCTTGTGTCGGTACGACCTACAGGCTTACTGAACACTGGCAGGCCGGTCAGATGACTCGCAACCACCCCTGGCTTATCGAGCTCCAGCCCCAGCCAATAGCGGAGCTGGGCGAGGAACTGGCAAGAGACGAGGGGATCAAGAGCGGCGACATAGTCAGGGTGAGCACAGCCAGAGGCTCGATCGACGCGGTGGCCATAGTGACGCCGCGCCTCAGGAGATTGAAAATCGGCGGCAAGGATGTCGACCACATCGGAGTCCCCTGGCACTGGGGTTACGTAGGACTTTCTACAGGCATCAGCCCCAATGGGAGCAGCGGCAACGTTCTGACCCCGCATGTGGGGGATGCCAACACTACGATCCCAGAATACAAGACCTTCCTGTGCAAGATAGAGAAGGTTTAGGGAAGGAGAGAAATGGCAGAGAAAGCGATTCTCTACGACGCAACCAAATGCACAGCCTGCCGGGCATGCCAGGTCGCTTGCAAAAACTGGAATGAGTTAGAGGCAGTGGCGACTACCAACCGGGGTACCTATGAGAATCCCCCAGACCTTTCCCCGAAGACCTGGCTGAAGATGGAATTCAGGGAGATAGGCGACAATGGGACACTTCGCTGGCTGTTCACCAGGCGAGCCTGCATGCACTGTGGCGAAGCAGCCTGTGTCAAGGTGTGCCCCACAGGAGCACTGTACTATCGCCCCGACGGATTCGTCGTCATAGAGAAGGAGAAGTGTACCAATTGCGGCTACTGTGTCGAGTTCTGTCCCTTCGACATCCCCCGCCTTGATGTCAACCGGGCAAGCGGGCTGGGGGATAGAGTGACTAAGTGTACGGCCTGTACTACCCCAGGCCTCAACCGCATCGATAACGACGCGATACCAGCCTGCGTCAAGACGTGCCCTACCAGCGCCCTTACCTACGATAACCGGGCTACGCTGCTGGCAACAGCAAAAGAAAAAGTAGGCGATCTCAAGGCCCAAGGCCGCAGTAATGCCCAAGTATACGGGGAGAATGAGGTCGGCGGCCTGCATGTCCTCTATGTTCTGGATGACTCTCCTGAAACCTACGGACTGGTCGTGAATCCAAAGGTTCCTGCCGCCGCCACCGCGCACGATGTCATCAAGCCCTTGGGCTATGCTGTCGCAGGCGTAGTAGCATTGGGGCTCTTGCTAAACATCATGGTAGCCCGTGCCAGGATAATCAGCAGAGAGGAGGAGAAGTAAGATGCAGGAGGTTGAGCGTTTTCGGAAACGTGCCAGATTCCATCACTGGTGGATAGTGGCCTGCGCCATGATTTTGGGGCTAACAGGTTTGTTCCTCTTCCTATCCTGGTTTAGCCCGGCAGCCGAGGGGGGATACAGCCGGCTTTTTCACCGTATCGCCGCCGTGTGCTTCGTAGCAGTGCCAGTGCTGTACTTCTTGATGAACCCGAAGAGTTCCTGGGAATGGCTAAAGGAGGCATTCACCTGGAACAGAGATGACATCGGCTGGCTCGAGGCTGCCCCCAGCTACTACTTTGGCGGGCCGCAAGACGTCATGCCTCCCCAGGAGCGGTCAAACACAGGGCAGAAGATGTGGATGGTGGTTGTCATCATCACCGGTGTGATCTTCGTGATAACTGGCTTTTTCATGTGGTTCTTGAAAGGTAACATATCCGCAGGAACCTATCAGGTGATGCTCCTTCTCCATGATATCGCCTTCATCGCCGGTGGTGCTATGTTTCTGGTTCATGTCGCTTTGGCTGCCTTTCACCCAAGGATGTCCGAAGCACTGCGTTCGATGTGGGGGGGCAAATCGTCCGTGCACTATGCCAAGACCCATCATGGCAAGTGGTACGACAGGATTTCGTCAGGGGAGTCATCATAAGAGCTTAGCTTGAAAAGCGGCGGGGACGCGAGAGCAGGTGGAAATAAACGACAAGATACTGGAGAGATTAGAAGAGTGGCAGCAGAAGGAGGGTTCGCTCCCGGAGATTCTCGAGTCCTACAGGGATCTGTTGCGCATTCAAGTGAGGGCGAGCGCAAGCATCCCTTCCCCTCAGCCAAAACAGCCCCTCACTGAGATTGGTGTTCAAATAAGAAAGGGCATTCCACTGTTGAGGTGGGATGCCCTTTCCATAGACTGGTCAATCTTCCAAGACCTTTTCCAGACAGCCGTTACCACAATCGGCGAACACACCAATTCTGCCTCCAAGAGCCTGAGAGAGGTTGCCACTGACACATCTCTCCTGCAAGAGGCGACCAGAGCCTGGTACGAGGGCTTGCCACTATCGCAATGGGCTAATCCTCACGCCATCGATGAAGAACTACTGGCCGCAGCCATTCATGACGCTACCAAGCCCTTTCTGGCCGCTAAGGCGGAAGCCCTTATTGGGTTGGTTCCCCAAAAGCAGTGGCGACGGGAGTATTGCCCTATTTGCGGCGGGAAACCTGACTTCGCCTACTTGGACAAGGAGCGAGGGGCAAGATGGCTGCTTTGCTCTCGCTGCGATACCGAGTGGCTCTTTCAGCGACTGCAATGCCCTTACTGCAATACCGAGGATCAGAATGCACTGGCTTATTTCACTGACGAGAGTGAGCTTTACCGACTCTATATATGTAAGAGATGTAAAAGCTACTTGAAGGCTATCGATCTACGCAAGACTGAATCCGAGATATTGCTGCCCTTGGAGCGAGTGCTGACCGTCGACATGGATAGACAGGGACAAGAAGAGGGGTACAGGCCAGGATGGGCCAGCACTGCGCCAGACGAGCGGCAGTAGTGCTTGCTACCAGGGCACCACCAAAGGGGCGTCGCCAAACACAGTAGCAGCTTTACCCTAGATAGAGTATACTCTATAATAGAGGTATGTCTTCCTCCAAATCCATCGGATAGAGTGCAAAGATTGGGTAAGCAGAAACAGCCTCTCGGGGCATGAATGCGAGGAGGCAATCAGGATAGAGCACATGGTCAACGAGTCACTGATAGAGGGGGCTACGCCTGACATAACATACAGTGTCTTCTCTTCTGAGGCCTGGCGCAGGGCAACAACCTCCGTGCCCAAGGAGATGGCATTAACCATCTACATAGATGACGAGGAGTTGGTAACCATATTGTGCACCCCGACCAAACTGACACAACTCGTCCTCGGGTTCCTTTACTCGGAGGGCATAATTGCTGATAAGAGCGACGTGGCGAGTATGCGTGTGTGTGAGGAGGAATCACTAGCCGATGTCAGACTGAGCAAGCCTGGATACACATTGCCGACACGGCGCACTCTTTCCTCTGGCTGCGGGGGTGGAGTCAGCTTCACACCAGAGAGGCAAAAGGTGGATTCCCGTCTGGTTGTTACGCCCAGGGAAGTATTATCCCTGATGAAGCAATTGAATGAGCAAGCGGAGCTATATCGGTTTTGTGGGGGCATACATACCTCGGCACTGGCTAACACCGGGAATCTGGCGGTAGTCGCTGAAGACATCGGGAGACATAATACCCTGGATAAGATCACGGGCGAATGCCTGTTGATGGAATTGTCAACCAGGGATAGGTTATTGCTTACGACTGGCCGCATCTCCTCGGAGATGCTGTCTAAAGCCGCAAAGATGGAAACGCCAATCGTTGTTTCCCGCAGCTCGCCCACGGACCAGTCGATTTCACTGGCCCAGGAACTGGGCATTACGCTGATTGGCTATGTACGTGGCAGCCGCTTATCCGTCTACTCCCACGAGGAGCGATTACAAGGTGCCCTCGGGCAAGGGTAGCTGAATCAGTAAATACATAGGGGGGAGTTACAATGTTTCAGAGCTTCGGATGGCCAGAGGCCCTCATAATACTGACTGTGGTCCTTATAGTCTTCGGCGTGGGCAAACTGCCGCAAGTCGGGGGAGCGCTCGGCAAGGGATTACGAGAATTCCGCAGAGGAAAGGCTGGCCTGATAGAGGAAATGGAGGAGGAAGAGGAGGAGGAAGAGGAAACCCCCAAGCGCAAAAGGGCCGCCAAGAAGCTAACCGAGGGCAAGGCAAAGGCGAAGCAAAGCTAATATCAGCTCCAAAGAGGTGTTGGCTAAAGGCGACTACTCCGAAAAGGAGCCGGTTTGGCTTCTCCAACCTCAGCTTGAAATCGAGCCCCAGTAAGGTGGGACGGCGACAATGGAATTCTTTGGCATGGGCTCCCTGGAGATACTCCTCATCCTCATCGTAGGCCTGATAGCTTTTGGGCCCGGGAGGCTACCGCAGCTTGCTCGAAACCTCGCTAAAGGCATTGCCGCCTTTAGGAAGGCTACCATGGACCTAACGGCCGAGGTGAGCAAAGAGTTCCAGGACCTGGAGAAAGAAGAAAAGCAACCTTCGAGGCTGAAAGAGCAGGAAAGAGACAAGACTGAGAAGGCGGCGGAACATGAAGCTAGCGATAGCACGAGGTGAGGCATCCGGCAGTGAGCAAAAACGACAAGCAGATGACATTCACCGGTCATCTCGCCGAATTGCGCCAGCGTCTGATTAAGTGCGTCATCGCCTTAGTAATCACCACTATTATCTGCTTCATACCCCCAGTTTCTAAATACATCTTCGACTTTTTGATCGACCCGGCTCCCGACTTCATTAGAGAACACCTCATCTACGTCGAAATGACCGGGATGATTACTACCTACTTCAAAGTAGCCCTAATGGGCGGCCTCGTGCTCGCGATGCCCATCCTGGTCTACCAGGGAATCATGTTCGTCTCTCCAGCGCTTACCCGCCGAGAGAAGAAGTATGTGTACCTGGCACTGCCCTGGATAACGCTTATGTTCATCGCGGGATTTGCCTTCGGGTACTTCATAGCTGTGCCGCCGGCAACTAATTTCCTGCTTACCTTTATGACTGACGTCGCCAGACCAGAGATCAAGATCGATAGCTACATTTCAATTGTGACCAGGTTCCTAGTTGCCATCGGGATTGTCTTCGAGACCCCGGTGATCATAACCTTCCTGGCGAGGCTTGGAATCGTCAAGCCGGAATGGCTTTCCCGCAAGCGCAGGTGGGCGATAGTCCTGGCCTTCATTCTCGCAGCTATCATCACTCCCACCTTCGATCCAATTAATCAGAGCCTGGTTGCTGCTCCAATAATAATCCTTTATGAAATGAGCATCTGGCTGGCTAAGATCGCCTATCGAAAGAGGGCCGAGGCCGCTGAATCCTCAGACTACCTGTCGTAACACCCAGAGACACTGTACACAATGCCAGTGCCAAAATTGATGAGTGCCTGCAATCTTAGGAACAGGTACGTTTGAAATTAAGTCCATATGTGCTAAGATGTTTGTCGTGAATACAATGGAAAACAGATTTCGCTCTCTTCCCAGCGTGGACAGGTTGATGTCTGAGGATATGATTAAGCAGCTCAGGGATGAATATCCCCATGATCTGCTAGTAGAGTTGATTCGCCAACATCTAGAACAAGGTCGAGTCTCGATCGCCCTCGGTAATCCATGCCCTTCTATCAATGAGATCGTGGAATCAGTTTGCGCCCGGGCGCAGGCGCTGGCATCTCCCAGCCCACGCCCTGTCATAAACGCCTCAGGGGTCATACTTCATACTAACCTGGGGCGCGCACCCCTCAGCCAAGAAGCAATTGCAGCTATGGATCTGGCCAGCAAGGGTTACTGCAACCTTGAGCTCGACCTTGAGAGTGGAATTAGAGGCTCTCGCAACACCCACATCGAACAGGTCTTGTGTCAGCTAACGGGAGCCGAGGCTGCGCTGGTGGTGAATAACAATGCCTCCGCGGTGCTGTTAGCCCTTACCGCCCTCGCTAAAGGGAGAGAGGTAATCGTCTCCCGAGGTCAAGCGGTGGAGATTGGCGGCGGCTTCCGTATCCCGGAGGTAATGAAACAAAGTGGGGCAAAGCTGGTAGAGGTAGGGACCACCAATTCTACCTATGCCCAGGATTTTGAACAAGCAATCGGCCAGCGGACAGCAGCGCTACTGCGAGTTCACTCCAGTAACTTCAAGATAGTGGGGTTTACTCATGTTGTCACCCTTGAGGAGCTGGTGGCACTAGGCAACCGATATGACCTGCCTGTATTCGATGATCTAGGTAGTGGCTGCTTTCTAGACACCACCAAGTTTGGCCTCGACCCAGAGCCAACAGTGCAACAAAGCATCTCGCTTGGCGTCGGCCTAGCCTTCTTTTCCGGGGACAAGCTTGTCGGAGGCCCTCAGGCAGGGATCATAGTCGGCAAGGAGCACCTCGTTGATAAACTGAAAAAGCATTCCCTGGCTCGGGCCGTGCGAATTGACAAAATAAGGCTGGCTGGCTTGGTGGCTACATTAATTCCTTACCTGAAGGGTGAAGCGGTAAACAACATCCCGGTGTGGCGCATGATATCCGCCCCACTCGACGAGATGGAGAGGCGAGCCACACATTGGGCTCAGGCTCTCGGTGACCTAGCCCAGGTAATAGAAGGAGAGAGCATGGTAGGAGGCGGCAGCCTGCCCGGGGACACCTTGCCCACCAGGCTTGTCGCTGTTGGCAAACAGAGCAAGAAGAGGGGGCAAAACGTAGCACAGATATTGGCTCAGAGACTGAGGACCCAGGAGCCCCCCATAGTGGGGCGACTAAGCGGAAGTATTCTGCTCCTCGACCCGCGCTCGGTCCTTCCCGAAGAGGACCAGGCTGTTCTCTCGGCACTTCGCAGCGCAGTCGCCAGTTTGCGGCGCAACTGACGCTTTAGAATCTAGGGGCATGAAGGGTCCTTCCTTCACGGAGAAGCTGAAGGAGAGGGCATCTGACCATGGGTAGGTTGCCCGACGTCGGGCAACCTACCCAGCCACCAATAAAGCAGGACTCACATGTTTGTACTCGGCACTGCAGGTCATGTAGATCACGGCAAGTCGGTATTGGTGCACGCCCTGACGGGGATAGACCCCGACCGGCTGCGAGAGGAAAAGGAGCGGGGCATGACCATCGACCTTGGCTTCGCCTGGCTGAAGTTGCCCAGCGGGCAAGAAGTGGGTATCGTCGACGTCCCCGGGCATGAGCACTTTATAAAGAACATGCTAGCTGGCGTAGGTGGAATCGACCTGGCCCTGCTCATTGTCGCTGCCAACGAAGGGATGATGCCGCAGACCAGGGAACACCTGGATATTCTCAACCTGCTCGGGGTAGGGAAAGGGATCGTCGTCATCACCAAGAAGGACCTGGTAGACGAAGACCTGCTGAGCCTGGTTACCATGGAGATAGAGGAGCTAATAAGCTCAACTACATTGTCTGAAGCTCCCATCGTCGCCGTATCTGCGGTAACAGGTGAAGGCTTGCCTGAACTAGTTTCCGCTATCGATCAGCTTCTAAACTCCACTCAGCCCAGAGTGGACACTGGTAGACCACGGCTTCTCATAGACCGGGTCTTTACAATAGCCGGCTCGGGAACTGTGGTCACCGGGACATTGATTGATGGCTCGCTCCGAGTGGGGCAGGAAGTGGAAATCGTCCCCTCTGGCTTGAAATCGCGTCTGCGGGGTTTGCAAACCCATAAGACTCGTTTCGATACTGCTACCCCTGGCAGCCGCGTCGCAGCTAACCTAACCGGTGTCGCCACCTCACAGTTGAAGCGTGGAGATATGCTCACCAAGCCGGGCTGGCTAGCTCCCACCACGATGTTAACCGCCAAGCTTCGCTTACTACCCTCCCTACAACGCCCTCTTCGCTACAACGCCACCGTTAGCTTTCACACCGGGGCCAGCGAGTTAATGGCTAGGGTTCGTCTGCTCGAGAAAGAGGAGTTGAATCCCGGGGAAAGCACCTGGGCTCAACTGACACTTAGTGAGCCAGTAGCGGTAGTTAAAGGGGATCGCTTCATAATCCGCTCCCCACAGGACACCTTAGGCGGTGGCGAGGTCATCGAACCCCATGCCAAGCGATATCGCCGCTATCGCCCCGCTATTATCCAGAGCTTGGAGACCAAGGAGAAGGGCACAGCGCAGGAGATCCTGGCAGCGACCCTGGAAGCAGACCAGCCCCAGGAGATAGGAAAACTCCTCTTGAGTTGCGGTCTCCCCGCCAAAGAGGCAAAGCTAGCGATAGAAGCCCTGATCCAGGATAAAATGGTTATGGCTGTCGGCGCAGGAGAACACCGTCTCCTCTTTACTGCCCTTGGCTGGGAGCATTTGCTGGAAACAGTGACAGCCATAGTGCAGGACTACCACCGAAGATTCCCTGCTCGACCGGGCATGCCCCAAGGGGAACTGGCCAGCAAGTCAAAGCTACCCCCCACTTGCTTCACCACCACCCTGCACAGGCTTTTCGATGAAGGTGTTATCATCGAAGAAGGGGCGACTGTTCGCCTTCCTTCTCATCAAATCCAGCTCACCAAGGATCAGCAGGCGAAAATCGATGCCTTCCTCAATTCTTTAGCTCAAAAGCCATATGCCCCACCTGCCGACCTTATGCCCGATACCGAGTTGCTCAATCTACTCGTTAAACAGCGCCGCGTGGTCAAGGTAAGCGACAGCGTAGTGTTTGCCGCCTCCGCCTACGATGAAATGGTCAAGGAAATCATTGACCATATCAAAGCGCATGGTAAGGTAACTTTGGGTGAGACGCGGGATCTACTCAACACCAGCCGCAAGTATGCTCAGGCGCTTTTGGAATATCTGGACCAGGAGAAGATCACCCGCCGTACAGGTGACGAACGTGTCCTCGGGACACAAAGCCCTTAGAAGCCCCTAAATGGCGGGAGCGAATGGCTATTGATTCAATACATCGAAGGAGTGCCCATTTAGAGCCATGTGACAAATAAATACTTGACAAATCTGCAAAAGTTATGTATAAATGCAGTAGTTCATCTACCATGTGTGGAAGGAGTTGGGTCGGCGATATTCGTCGGCCTTCTTTATATTATCCTCTTCAAATACTTCTTCTCTAGCTTCCTGCTTTCGTGAGGATAGTCCACGTAATATGAAGTCTTTATTCTACGTCCCCCATCTTTGTACTTCTTCATTAAGACTAAAAAATCAAAATCTTTTAACCATACGTAGGTGTTTATACTACCTCCCTCAACATAGTCCCAATCCAATACTTCGGGTTCATCGTTTCATGGTCCTGCCCGTAGAGTTCATGCCGAAGCCTAGATTTGTCTTGAACGACGAGGGCCCGAAAGTGCAAAGCGTCGTTGTCGAAGAAATAATCAAGAATATCCAAATAGAAAGCCAACTTGGCGGGTGAAACCTTGGTCCACTTAATCTCAAAAGCTGGGGGGAGCCCGTGTTGATCCTTGATCACCCTGAGCCGTGCTGAAACTTCTCGCGTTCTTTCCAATGGACACCAGACAACGCCCAAGACCATTATTGGTTGTCGGTCATTTTCAAGATGACAGCTTTCATCACAGTAGACATTGAATGTCGTAGTCATCTGAATATCTCCCACATCTTCAACGTCCTCCTTTGCGACAATTATACTACACCACACTACGAAAGGGGAACTCACAGGCATGATAGGATCATTAGCGGGGGAACGCGACACGCCAGCCAACCTAGCTAGCGTGTCTTCATGTTAGCAAAATGTTAGCAAATCATTGGCGGGAGCGAATGGGAGTCGAACCCACCAAGGACACTGCTAATGCCCCTCAAACGGGTTTGAAGCCCGCGAGGCCCACCGGGGCCCAGTCGCTCCCCTGCAGCCCAAACGAGCTTAGTATAAATCACCATGCACCTCA